>SDBV01000091.1_pt1 | contig 99324 bp, 82 predicted proteins | sample 2277081 | NCBI WGS metagenome assembly SDBV01 (sample SAMN10402039, study PRJNA504765) | marine sediment metagenome | isolation source: marine sediment core GS10_PC15, 223 cmbsf | place: Arctic Ocean: Southern Knipovich Ridge | collected 2010
TCCCAGACAGCACGCCCAACAAACGCCCTCTTGCCGTGAAAGAGACCTCCCGTATTACTCTGGGCGACCCGGCCCCAAGATCAACAACTTTCGCATGATCATTATTCGGAACCCTCACAATCTGGTCGTTCTGCCACCACGGATCGTCGGCCGGCGCAGCATAGGGAATCCCACTTACAAGAAATCGACCAGTCCTGGAATTGTAGAGGCCCAACACCTTCACCTTCTCTGGATCATGACTGAAGCAGTCTACGGCCAGCCAAGTACCGCCAGTGCTCCACGCACAGTGGTTGTACAAGTAACCTCTCGGCGCCCGGACGAATTCGCCTCGGTAGCATGTTGTGTCGCCTTGGGATGTTCGTGAATAGAGGCCGAGACCCCTCACACCATGCATGATGGCGAACAAGCTCTCACTCGGGTTATATCCCAAGCCAAGCGCACAGTCATATACTGTGTGCGGTATCTGGCTGGTTCGCGTCGTGATATTGAAGATCATCGGGATCCTACGGCCAGGCTCGGCTTGCGAATGCCCTACAAGCAACAGCGAGTTCGTGTGCGCATCGTACCCCTGTTTCTCCAGGCGAAAAGACCATTTCGCCGCTTCTGTGTCACGGTCGGTGGGCAAGAGGCCAAGCACCTTAGGTTCCGGCAGCCTGTCCAGGAAATACCCGTCAATGATCTGCGAACGAAGTACCCTCCTTCCTGCATCCGCTGTCAGCAGGCAGACGGAGGTCCTGTAGTAATCGTCGTTATCGGAGCCACTGTACAAGCCGATCCGCATGCGTCGCCCCCGGCCTGACCACGGACCATTCGGCGGATTCATCGACGGGATTTACGACGCATACCCTCAATTCCTGGGCGAAATCGTTCCGCACGTCCACCCCGCAGCCCCAAGACACCGGCTCGAAGAGAAACCAGAGGAAAATCAGGAACGCGACACACCCCACGACGAGGGACCCAACGAGGGGCAGCACAACTACTAACCATACCCTCTTACACAGGAACGCAATCAAGGCGGCCGCTATGCTTCCAGACACCACGGCATACCAAAGGGACAGGTAGGTATCCTCCTTGAGCGGAGGAATAACACGCCCCACACACACGCCGAGCAGCAACAGCAGCACGACGGCAGCTAGTCTTCTTCCCAGGCTCATGCGAGTACTCCTACTCTAGTACCTGTCCATGCCAGGATCAGCGACGGACGCCGGATCACGTCCCTATACCAAGCCCCGAGAACTCACCTAACTCATATAGACTTTTCAATATACACGGCCACGGGCTTCTTGACGATCACCTTGGCGGCGGCGGGGTCCACGGGCCGTAGCGCGCCTGCACCGCCTCGAGCCACCAGCGTATCCCGGCCCCCGGCTGCAGCTTGGTAACATCGACGTCGATCGCTTCGTTTTCAGCAAGGCCGCCGGGGCTCATGAACGGCCCGCCCACGCCTTCGGATGGTCCGCACTGTAGGTAGGTCGATGCGCACATGTAGCCGTTGTGCCGGTCGATGGCTGCATACGTCCGCTTCAATTGATCGGCCTTCATCGCAGGCGTGTACCGGCCGATGCGTATGTAGTTGTAGTACCCGGCCTGTTTGCTGTAGCTGCGCCAGTACTTACCCGGCGCGTTGACGGGCGTTCCTTCACTTTCGATCCAGGGCCTACCGGGAACCTTGGGGGAGTGGTGCACCAGCAGGTCGGCACTTTTCGGTGGGGGTTTGTCGCAGTTCCAGGCGATCATGATGGTTCGGTCTACGGCGTGGGCGGCGTCGATCATCTCGGCGATGCTCCAGCCCTTGGCCCGGCGGGCCATGCCCTCGTTGTCCACGTCAACGAACACGTTGCGGTAGCCGTTCTTGCTCAGGAAGGCGATCGTGTTGGCTATGGCGCGATTGGCGTGGTCCTGGGTCCACGTGTCGTCCAGGTGCTCCTTGGCCTTGGAGTTGCCCCAGTACAGGCACCCCACCAGCACAACCATCCCGCGCCGGTCTGCCGCTTCGATGATTCGCCCCAGCCGGGCCGCGTAGACCGGGTCGAGCGTGCTGTTAGACCTGTAGCCCTTAACGTCGCTCGAAGCGGGAACCCATCACAAAGACGCTGACCGTATTGACGCCGTAAGCCTTGAAGACATCCAGATTGTCGATCAGCTCCTGCGTCTTGCCATCGCTGATCAGCGCGTTGGACGTTCGCAGGCCGATGACCTTGAAGGGCCGCCCGTTGAGCAACAACTTATCGCCTCGCACGGCGAACGCGTTTCGGGTGGACTTGGGGGCGGGCGAGTCGGCGCCGACCTGCGCAAGCACCGCCGCCAAGGCAAGTACGACCACCGGAAGAATGAATCCGTCCACCATCATGGAAGCACCGTTCCTTATCCGCGCGGCCGACCGCCTTCGGACTTATGCCCCCTCCTGTTACGGGCCTCATCATAACGCACGGGGAGGCGATTGACACCCTCCCGATCCACCACTAGCATGAACAGGTCAGTGCCAGGTATCTCGAGCGGAGCTGTGCCTTTGATCATGAAACGACTGGCGATACTTGTTGTCCCGCTGGCGGCTGCGATCCTGGTGAGCTGTGAGGATCCGCTCACAAGATCGGACCAGCAGTTAGCAATCCACGGTGCGAAGATCATGCCCCCAAAGGGCGGGGCGCACCCGAAAGATGGAAGCTCTGTGTTGATCGTCCGCCTGCTCGTAGCGTCGGTCGAAGCCCCTCTGGGAACGATAAGCGCCACGGAGCAGCTTTGGAGCTACCTGGATGAGAATCCGGTGCGGGTGATAGGCTCGGGGGATCTGGGGCTCAACGGGATTCGCGTCGGGATCGGCCGACGGGAAACGTGGGAGGATGTGGCGGGGGTTCTGAAGGAAATGACCGGGAAGGTCCTTCAGCAAAAGACCGTCGTCGCCCCCCCGGGTAACGCCGTTCGACTGACCTTTCAAAAAACCCAGCCCGCCCGGGTGATATTCCTGGTCTACGCGGATCGCACACTGACCGGAGGCGATTTTCCCCAAGGCGATCATATTCTGACGGTCGGTCTTACCGTGGCTGAAGACAACCCTTCCAGGGTCATGCTCACGGTCGTCCCGCAAATCCTCTCCACCAGACGTGATACCAAGATCGTCAAGCAGCCGAGCGGGTACGCCGTCGTCGAAAAGCCCAACCTATACACCTTCGAGCCTCTGACATTCCAGTTGAGCGTGACCAATGACGATTTCGTCGTGATCGGCCCAAACAGCGAATCGCGCCGCCCCACCAGCGTAGGCCACGGATTGTTCATCCGTCGAAAACAAGGCTTGGCGTTCGAGACGGTCTTCGTCCTAAGCCCACGACTTGTTACACAAGAGGCTAAGAGCCCCTAACAAAAATGAGGCGCGCCCCTCGGTCCAGGGATAATCGCGCATTCAGTGCCCTGCCACAGTCGAGAGCACAGTGTCATTTGAGAAACGTCGGTTTCAGGCGGGCCCCGGTGCGGCACGTCACGGAAGGCGGCCATAGGAGTTGGGCAAATCGCTCTGGTCAGGCCGGTGCTGGGAGGACCATGATATTATGAAGGTGGCGTTGATTGGCAGCGTCAGCTCAAGCTGGTATGCACTCGACGCTCTTATTTGCGGGGGTGTCGAGATAGTAGCTGTCTTGGGTGTGGACGAATCACAGGCCGACAGAATGTCCGACTACAGATCCCTTCGTTCCCTGGCCACAGTCGCGGGTATCCCTTTTCGCTCGTTCGTGAAAGTGTCCGAGCCCGGCGTCGCCGAATTCCTCCGGGCCGGCGCCCCGGACATCATTTTCGTCATAGGGTTATCCCAACTGGTCCCGGACGCTCTGGTGAGTATAGCGCCGCACGGTGGCGTCGGTTTCCACCCGACCATGTTGCCGGAGGGTCGTGGCCGGGCCCCCGTGGCGTGGACGATCCTCAAAGGAGCACGGGCCGCGGTAAACCTCTTCTTCCTCTGCGCCCAGCCCGATGCCGGCGACATCATTGTGCAGCGCGAGGTCCAAGTGCTGGGCAACGACTATGCCGAAGACCTGATCCACCGAACAAACCTCGTTCTGCGGGACGTGGTTGTGGAACTGTCGCCCCTGCTGACGTCAGGGGAATTACCCCGCACCCCGCAGGATCACAGCAAAGCGACATACTATCCAAAGCGCACACCAGCAGACGGATTAATCGATTTCTCTGCGACAACTGATGCTGTCTATCGCTTGATTCGCGCCGCCGGTAGACCCTATCCTGGTGCTTTCACCTTCTGTGCCGGTCGAAAGCTGATCGTATGGCGAGGCAGACCCGCTGAATCACAGGATGTGGCGGGGCCGGGTGAACCCGGTCGCATCTTGGTCGCCGATGAGAACAGGACAGTACTGGTAGCTACGGGCGACGGGGGAATATGGATGACCGAAATCGAATTAGAGCGCATCGACCGGCCCGAGGAATACCTGCGCGTCGGTGCGAAGTTAGGAAGCAATACAGGGAGTAAGCAATGAAAGTACTGGTTATATCTCCGCATCCGGACGACGAGGTGCTGGGTGTCGGCGGCACAATAACTCGGCTGGCTGGTGAAGGTAATGACGTGACGGTTGCGATCGTAACGAAGGGGTGGGAGCCCCTTTTCCCCAGCGACCAGGTTGAGCAGGTCCGCGCCGAGGCCAGCGCTGCCGGCGAGGCCTTGGGCGTGCGGTCTTTGCGATTCATGGATCTGCCGGTAACCAAGCTCGGCGCGATCCCCGAGCATGAGCTGAATGGGGAATTCAGCCGCTTGATCAATGATGAGAAGCCCCAATGGGTCTTCCTGCCTTATCCTGGCGACCGACACGAAGACCACAAAGAGGTGTTCGACGCGTGCATGGTCGCTCTTCGGCCGGCGGCCGGGAGGAAGGGCGCCGCCCGCATCCTCTGCTACGAAACTGTCTCCGAAACGCACTGGTCCGCCCCCGGTATTGAGCCGTCCTTCCAGCCACAGCTATGGGTTGACATATCCGATTGTCTGTCGGTCAAACTGGAGGCGATGCGCAAGTATGCATCGCAATTGCGGGAGGAACCCGATGCCAGGTCCCTCGAAGCCATCTCATCCTTGGCGAAGTGGCGCGGCAGCATAGTTGGGATGCTTGCGGCCGAGTGCTTTGTTGTGGTCCGGGAGTGTTGGCCGGCACGATGAGCCCATGTATCGTCGTTGTCAGTTCAAGCTTAACCCGTTGATGGTTGATATCCGCCACGGCGGTTGAGATCATGCCTCTCCGTGCCGGTCGCGCGATACGCGGGACGTCGTAGGGCGCACTGCCGTTGTCGAGCGGCTTTTGCGCCATGCATCCGACGGCGGCGGACATGCGAATGAATACAAACCCATTCCTCGGTGCGCAAAATCGCAAATTCCCGATCACTATCAGCGAACCGTGTTAGTCACCGCGGGGTACTAACCCTAAGATAAGATGTCCCCTTTGGGCGGCGCGGGTGCTGTGACGGCACATCATTCGCCAGTTATGTCTCCCACGAGTCCCTCGCACCACAGCGACGCGTCAGACTGTAAAGGAGTCCGATAATGAAGCAGATCAAGAACCGCGCCGCTAACTTTGCCTTTGCTGCCGCCGTCCTGTATCTAATCCTGCCGCTTGCACAGTCGGGCGAAAGAGATACGTCACCGTCGATAGCCTCTGGAACGACGGTAAGCGGGCGCGTGCTGGATGAGCCGGGCGGGAAGGGCGCCGTCGGGGTGACGGTTGAGTTGTGGCACGCAGGAGACGGAAGGACACGCACAACGGTGACGGGCGCCGACGGCCGGTACCGCTTCGCCGGTGTAGACCCAAGCCGGCACGAATATGTCCTTCGCATCACCCGCCGCCCCGTGGGGGTCTGGAGCGAAGGGGTCGCCGTCTACGTCGCCGACGCTCCAATCCGCGTCGCGAACCTCTACATCCGCCTGGCGCAAAGCGTCTGCGGCGTGGTGCGCGACGCCGAGACGCACCAGCCCGTCGCCGGGGCGACGATCAACTTTTCCACAGCCGACGGGAATATCAACGTTGTCAAGACCGACGAAAATGGCAGATATCAACTTTACGTCACACCCCGGGAGGTGCAGCTGACCTGCAAGGGTACCGAGGACCGGTACGCCCCGCCGACAGAACCCAAGAAGCAACGCACCGCGCCAAGAGACAAGGCGTCACGGAGGCGGGCCTTTCGGGAGGCAGTTGAGAGCCTGCGCAAAGGCCAGCGGCACAGGTCCGGGAAGTACGTCACCGTCAAGCCCGCCCAGCACGTCAAGGGGGTGGACTTCGAAGTCCAAAGCTCACCTGCCTTCGGCGGCGTCGTGGTGCACCCCGACGGCTCGCCGGCAGCGAACGTCGACGTCTACGCCGAAGTGTGGTGGCCCGGCAGCGGCATGCCGAGCAGGATGGATTACAGCGGCACCGGCAAAATATACCGGCTGAAGACAGATGAGGCCGGCAGGTTCGTTGGCTACTTGCGTCACCCTCGTGGCTACACTCGCGGCCCGAGCGGGGCGATGAAGCTCGCAGCCATCGCCTACACCCCGGACCGATCCATGGGCGGGATGACGAAGGCCGAAACCGATGCAACAGCGCCCAACGTCCCGACGATGCGAATCGTCCTGGCCAAATCCGCCAGCGCGACGGTCACTCTTATCGGCCCTGACGGGAAAGGCATCACGAACGCGAAGATCGTAGCTTGTCCTGCCGTTCGGGAAGGGATAATGACTATGGGGTCATGGTCGTTGCAGGCCAAGGAGAATACCACCTCAGAGCATCTCGGGGAGGGACGATATCGCCTAAGCGGCCTGGTGCCCGCCTGTGGCTATAACTTCTCGCTGAGCGCACCGGGATACAAGGACACAGAACACTATGAACACAGAAGATATGTCCTGACGGCATCCCAGCAGCGCGACCTGGGGACGGTGAGGCTTGCTTGGTGGGGCGAGAAGGCCATCCCGTATCTGATCAGCCAACTGCAAGGTGACCATAAGCGCGACCGGGAGCGTGCCTGTCGCTCCCTGGGCGCGCTGGGAGCCGATGCGACGTCGGCGGTCGGGGCGCTGGTCAAAGCGATGAGCAGCGACCCGGCGAACACGGTTCGTTCCTCGGCCGCCGAGGCCCTTGGCAAGATCGGCCCAGCCGCCAAGGCCGCAGTGCCGCACCTCATCCGGGCGCTGGAGGACGGCGAGGACGGCGAGGACGGCGCGATCAAACATGCGACCGCCGAGGCCCTTGGCAAGATCGGCCCAGCCGCCAAGCCCGCAGTGCCATGCCTCATCCGGGCGCTGGAGCACGACGAGGACGGCGCGCCCGGATCTGCGGTAGTTGCCCTCGGACGGATCGGCGACGCCAGTGCGATTCCGGGCTTAATGGCCTCGACCGAGGGCAAGCCACCGGGCTTCGGCCGGGACGTCGCAAAGGCCATCGCGCAGATACAGCGGCCGATGATCCGAAAAGCCGCCACCGAAATGTCCCCTCAGTTGCGGGCGCAGCGCGACAGGCTGATCGTCGAGGCCGACGCCACAATTCGCCAGGGACTGTCGCGACTGAAGAAGAAGTTTTCGCATCTGGCCAAGGGCGAAGACATGTACGAGGCGTCCCGGCCAGCCGGCAGGAACCGACCCAGCATATGGCTGAGGTACACGAATATGGGTGAGACGGGCACGCGCTATTCAGTGCCCCGAGAGGATCGGTTTAGAGTTGAGGTGATTCTCTGGTCCCCGTCGTCCAAGACATGGTCGAAGTCCTTGGACCCTGTATATCCGAATCTGGCCCTGGTGGGCAATGTCCGCTCGCAGGCTCGCGACCGGAAGCTTCGTGCGGCACTGGAGAGGCTCGTAGCAGATGCGCTGCAGCCCCTGGAAGAACTGGAAAAGACGGCGAAAGCAAACGCGACACAGGCCCGGTGAGCCCCGTCACGCGGCGGTGCCTCAGCCAATAGCCGGGATGTCGTAGGGCGCGCCGCCGTTGTCGAGCGACTTTTGCGCCATGCATCCGACGGCGACGGACATGCGCCCCGCCAGCGCCGGAACCGGCGGGTCGCGGTCCTCCAGCACCATATCCACGAAATCGGCGCATATCCCGGCGTCCGATCCGCCGTGCCCAACCTCTTCGAGGCGGTCTTTGTCCAGCTCGCCCAGGTCGATCGTCACGTCGGGCTGGCGGTTCTGCCCGTCCCTCCTGCGCCAGATCCAGATCTTGTTCTCCAGCTCGTTGTTCTCGATCCGCCCCTTCGTCCCGATGAAGACGTAGTTGCGGTGGTAGTCGGGCGTGAAATGGCACTCGTTGTAGGTCGCCTTGATCCCGCCGTCCAGCTCCATGATCGTCACGTAGTTGTCGGGGATGTCGACTTCCTTGCGAAACGCACAGTACTGCCGGTCGGGCTTCTTGGCGCTCATCAGATCGTGCACGTCGTCGGGGCAGGTCTCCATCAGCTCGCAGTTTTCGCACTTCAGGTCATTGGGTTTATCGCCGCCGAAGTAGTCCAGCCCGCCGAAGGCCGCCACGCGCCGCGTGTATCGGCCGGTTACGAAATGCATCACGTCGATGTCGTGAGAGCCCTTCTGCAGCAGCAGCGACGTGCAATTGGCCCGCCGCCCATGCCACCCGTGGAAGTAATACAGCGTCCCCATCCCGACGAAGTGGCGGATCCACACCGCCTTCATTTCGCCGATCTCGCCGGAGTCGACCAGCTCCTTCATCTTCCGCACGAACGTCATGTACCGCATGTTAAACCCGATCATCAACTTCCGGTGGGCGTTGCGTGCGGCGGCGAGCATGCGGTCGCACCCGTCGATGGTAATCGCCATGGGCTTGTCACAGTAGACGGCCTTGCCGGCCTGCAGGGCCGCGATCGCATGTTCCTCGTGAAACTTATCGGGCGTGGTGACGGCGACCGCGTCGATGTCGTCGCGCGCGAGCAGCTCGTGATAGTCCAGCGTGCAGAACGCATCCGCGTTACCGTACTGGCGGAATTGATCCAGGTTGTACTGCGAGATGTCGGCTGCGGCGACAACGATGGACCTCCCGTCCGGGTCGTGCCAATAGCGGCTCAGCCGCCCGCGACCGTTGATCCCGATTATCCCGATGCGAAGCTGCGTGTCGTTCATTGCAGCACGTCTCCAATAGAGCATGTTAAGGTTGAGATGCCGTATTCAGGCGTCGGTGAGGAACCAGGCCGGTAAGGAAGGCGAAGCAGGCATAGCCGAAGCTATGCCGATGCAGCCTGACGCCGCCAGCCGAAGCCGCAACCAGCATGAATGCGGCAGATCAATGTTAAGGTGCTCTAAAGGCCCTGGGCCGAATAACCAATCCCACACAGAGAATCAATCATACCAAACGTCGCTGGAGGGGGAAATCGCCACTACGGGAACAGACTGTCCGCCGGGTCTTCGCCCGCTCAGTATCGCTGCGGGTTACGAGCTACGTGTCACCTGCTCCGTACCCTGGTTTCCTTTTGCCCGTCGAACTCATCGCCTCGGAAGGTATGCCCCAGGTATGTCCGCCGGACCAGCGGATCGGTAACCAGATCGCGAGGGGGGCCCTCCCGCAGGACCTTCCCGTTATCGATTATGTACGAGCGGTCAGTGACGCTGAGCGTCTCGCGGACGTTATGATCGGTCAGCAGGATGCTTATTCCCCGGTCCTTAAGCCCACGAATCTCACGCTGGAGGTCCTCGACGGCGATCGGATCGACACCGGAAAACGGCTCATCCAGCAAGATCATCGTCGGGTTTGTGACCAGCGCCCGGGCGATCTCAAGCTTGCGCCGCTCCCCGCCGGACAGCGTCCTGGCCAGTTGGCCCTCCACCGAGACCAGACCAAACTGATTGAGCAACTGCTCGCACCGCTCTCGGCGATCATGCTTGGTCAGGTTCATCGTCTCCAGGATGGCGAGGATGTTCTGGCGGACGGTGAGCCGTTGAAAGACGCTGGGCTCCTGGGAAAGATACCCCATCCCCCGCCGGGCCCGTTTGTACATCGGGACCTTGGTCACGTCGACCCCGTCGAAGACAACCTTCCCGGCATCGGGGCTGATCATCCCGATAGTCATGCGAAAGGTCGTGGTCTTTCCGGCTCCGTTTCTGCCCAACAGCCCGACAATCTCGCCCTGGCGGACCACGAACGACACCTCATCCACGACCGCCCTGCCGCTGTAACGTTTTATCAGCTTCTTAGTTTCCAGCAGTATCATATACGCCCTTCAAGGCCCACCAAGCTCCACAAGCCGGACAAGGTCCGCTTGTGGATAACTTGTGAGCAAGTTCTAGGCCGTCACAGGACCGCAAGGGCCCCGACAGCTACCCAAGAAACCCTAACGGGACCAAGACCAGGCCAGACAAGTGCACCACCACTAAACACTTGAGGACCTAAGGCCATTGTTATTAAGTTGTTACATTCGTACCTAACATCGCATCTGTCGCGGGGCCGTAGTGAGAAAACCCACACAGCCCCGTGACACGGTCGCAGCCGCGTTTGCGCCAGTTCTGGGCGGGCCAGCCCGGCAAGATCGCACTGCAACGCTGTGAATAACTCACCTAAATCATACCGGTTCTTACGTACCTAAAGAGCATCCATCGGCGCTGCCGGGCCGTCTAGCGAATAAGCCGCATCCTGCCCACGTTTGGGATAATTGGTAACCCGGCCAGGCCCGGCGGTCTGTATCCACTTGGCCAATAGACGCAAAAAGCCTTTCCAATGAGGTTATACCGCGGGACCGTGCCCAACTGATACACCGCCTCGCCTTGTGCGTCTCGAAGCTGGAGCGTCGGTGCCGCCTCGGTCCACGTTCGCCCGTCATGGCTTTGAGGGGAGTTGTCGCCCAGCACGAAGAACTCATCCAGCTCGGGGTTGTCAGGATCCTTCGCCAGGACAAGCGGATGTCCTGTAGTGGCCCACCCGGGCTGGTGGGGCGCCACGCCAAGCGACCTGGCGTAATCGCCTGTCACATCCGGGCGGATGAAACGCAGGTCCGGTGAGGTGTAGTATACATCCCGCATCACGGCGATGTGACGCAACTGGGCAGGCCCGCCCTGTGCTGCTATGCCCACTCGCGGGATCGGGATCGCCCGGCGGCGAACCTTCGCGATCCGCCGCTTAACCCACTCGTAATCGCCGGGAAACTGCTCGTCGGTGCTCTGCAGGACCATCTTACCGTCAATCCAGAGCGTCACGCGAGCGTCCGCGTGCACCAGCACCACCTCGCAGCCGCGATCCAACTCAAGCGGCGCGATTCTGCTACTGTCCCAAAGCTGCCAGCCCTCCTCGGACGCAGATGTGTCTCGATAGAGAAGCTCCACCGACCCATCTACGCCTACCTGAGCCTTAAACAGATGCTCGAAGCTGCTAAGCAACAGGCTCAGCGTGGTGTCCGCCGCTTGGGGGACAAGGACCACTGAAAGCTTCAGGTCGCCGCAAACATCGATCGCCGGTTCGACGTTCTTGATCTCATCGCCCGGACGGTTGTACCCGTAGCGCGGCAGGAAAGATTCCCAGCGGGCCGCCAGTTCAATGAAGGCGGGTTCGTCGCTTCCCGAAAAAGCAAATCGCCTCCCGGAAGCTACGGTGAGGTCCCATGCCTCTCCACCGGCACCACGAACCCATCGCGGGGAGCGGCTCCTGGCCGCCCACGCAGCCTCAGGAAGGTAATCGTTATCATAGATCACCTGCCACATCGCCTCCTGGGCGCGGGGGGGCTTGCGGCGAATCCGCCATGGCTCCAACGGGGAGCTCTTCACGAAAATGTCACCATGAACGATCTCTATGGTCTCCCCGGGCAGACCTATCAGGCGTTTGATGTAGTTCTCGCGATTGTTCTGGGGATTCTTGAATACCACGACTTCCCAGGGCTTGGGCTCACGAAACGGGTAGAGGTATTTCAGAACCAGGACGCGGTCGCCCCCGTTTATGTAGCTCATCTCCGCTTGGCGATACCGGCAGTTAGGACATCGAGCATCGTGGGGGTGGAACTTGCTGCGGCGAGTATAGCGAATCGGGATCTCGGCGCTGTTCTGCAGGCCGTGGGCATACTGATACCCGCACTTGGGACACGTGATATCCCAATGTTCGCCCAAGAGACGCGGCGCCATCGAGCCGGTAGGAATTACAAACGCCTCAAACAGAAACGCGCGCAGCACAAATGCCAGGACAATCGCCACCCAGATGCCCTGGACCGTGTCGCGGACAGAGACTAACTCTTGTTGAACTCGATCGGGCCTCCGAGCCATAGTAGCGAACACCATAGCCTCTAGAGTCACCCAAGCCAAGGGCCTATGATAAATTTCGCACACCTGCACACCGGGCAAATGCAATTACAGAGGCGCCAGTGTTGACCGTCGCGGCCTCGCGTGCTAGTACCTCAGGGGCCGGACCCCCCGGGTCGGGATACAGCGGATAAGGAGATCGCTTAATGGATACTTCGCAGTTGGCTCAGCGGATTAAGCAGGCCGCTTACCTGGAAGGCGATTTCCTCCTGCGTTCAGGTAAGCGCAGCAAGTACTATCTGGATAAATACCTCTTCGAGGCGGAACCTGATATCCTCGCCGAACTGGGCAGGCGGTTCGCCGCGTTGGCAGAGGATGCAGACCTTATCGCCGGAGCAGAACTGGGCGCGGTGGCGCTGGCGGCGGCGACGTCCTTGGCGGCGGGGAAACCCTTCGTCATCGTCCGTAAGGCCCGCAAGGGCTACGCCACCAGCAAGCTCATCGAAGGCCCTGAAGTGGCGGGCAAGACAGTCCTGTTGGTAGAGGACGTCGGGACGACGGCCGGAGCGGCGCTGGAGGCGGCGAGGACACTCACCGAGGCCCGCGCCACCATCACGCGGATCGCCTTCGTCATCGACCGCATGGAAGGCGCCCGTCGGAACGTGGAAGCCGGCGGGTTTCAATTCGAGGCCCTACTTACGAAGGAAGACTTGGGAATCTGAGCCCAAGTCCGCCAATAGACCCAAATCTACACCGCTGCAGGCGCCCAATGAAGGCAAGATTAACAAACAAGCTGGGGATCGTAGTGATCGCGGCGATCCTGGTCGGGTGCGGCCAGAAGGACGCGACCAGCCCGCAGGAATACTCATCCGCCCGCAGCGCGGCTGCCCAGCGGGAAGTGCAAGCTAAATGGGGAAAATCACTGGACGAGTTGGAGACCGTAACGCTGGTCGCCATCAGCCCCCACAACGAAAACATCCAGAACGAGTTTACCTGGGCCTTCTCGCTGCATCATGCAAAACAGTACGGTCAGACCGTTCATATCGAATGGCGGACCGTTGGCGGCGGGTCCAGCTCGATCGTCCGGTTCCTGCGAAACGTATACGCCCGAAGCGAAAGCTGCGGTATCGATCTGCTGTGGGGAGGCGGGGAGTTTCACTTCCAAAAGCTCGCCGCCCAGGGCCTGCTGGAGCCGATGGAGCTGTCGGAGGACGTGCTGGCGGAGGTCCCAGCCGTGTTCGGCGGCCTGGAGATGTACGACGAGCAGTTGCGTTGGTGCGGCTCGGCCGTCAGCGGGTTCGGGTTTATCTACAACGTGACCATGCTTTCCCGCTGTGGGATCGACCCGCCAAGGAAGTGGGAAGACCTGTCGCGTCCGGAACTGGCGGGGTATTTGGCGCTGGCCGATCCGACACAGTCCGGCTCGGCGGCGGCTGCGTACGAGATGATCGTCCAGTCGGCCCCGACCTGGCCGGAAGGCTGGGCAAAGCTGCTGGCGATACTAGCCAACGCCAACCGCTTCACCGACAGCGCCGGGGCGGCCGCCAACGCCCCTGGGCTCGGCGAGGCCCTGGTCGCCACGGCGATCGACTTCTACGGGGCGACACGGGTCGCCGAGGCCCCCGAAGACCTTCTCTACGTCTCCCCTCCCGCCCAGACCGCCTTCAGCCCGGACCCGATTGCGATCCTGAAGAACCCACCAAATCGCACGCTGGCACAACGGTTCGTGGATTTCGTCATGTCGCGCCGCGGACAGGCGCTGTGGGCGGTTCGCCCCGGCGAGCCCGACGGGCCCGTCCGCAGCCCGCTGGGACGCCAACCGATCCGCCGGGATGTATACGAGTACTACGCCGGTAAGTTCTCGCCCTGGATCGTAAACCCGTACACACAAGGCAGCGAGCTGAAGCTCGATACCGAAATGCGAAAGGTGCGATTCGGGCCGCTGAAGCTGCTGGTCAGGGCGGCGGCGATCGACAATCGCAACGCCCTGCGGGCGGCCAGAGACAAGCTCATTGAAACCAACTTCGAACCCCAACTGGTCCGAAGGTTCAACCGCCTCCCCAAAAACGTCGCTACGCGCGGCGAGATAGCACGAGTCGCCCAGTTGCTGAAAGACCCGATAGAGGCGGAGCTAATCCTGACCGACTGGACAACCTTTTTTCGCGACAAATACGACCGCATCAGCAGGTAAGAGCCATTCACAAACAACGCGACAATCCGCTGGTCCGCTTGGCGCTGGCGACAACGGTCCGGCCGGTTCCGCTGGGGGCGACGATAGGACTCATCCTGCTGCTTGTAGCGCTGCTGATCGCCCCGGTGTGTCTGGCGATCTCCAACGGATTCATCCGCGACGGTCACTTCAGCGTCTACTGGTTCTCCCGGATCTTGGCCAACAATGTGATCCTGGCGGAACTGGGCAACGGTGTACTTCTGGCGACCGCGACGACCTGCGTGTGCATCCTTATCGCGCTGCCGCCCGCGCTGATCCGGGCGCGGTATCGGTTTCGCGGCCAGGGCATCCTGGCGGTGGCGATACTTGCCCCGATGATCCTGCCCCCCTTCGTCGGGGCGTTGTCGATGAGGCACCTGCTGAGTCAGTTCGGCGTCATAAACCTGATCCTGGAGCGGATCGGGCTGCTGGACTTCGCACGCTCGGCGCCACCGGATTGGCTTGGAAGCGGGTTTACGGGCGTCGTGATCCTGCAGAGCCTGCATCTTTTCCCGATCATGTACCTCAACGCCTCAGCCGCTCTGGCGAACGTCGATCCAGCCTACGCCCAGGCTGCCCGCAATCTCGGGGCGGGGGCGGGGCGGACTTTCCTTTCGATCACGCTGCCGCTGATAAGGCCCGGACTCTTCGCCGGTGGTACGCTGATCTTCATCTGGGCCCTCACCGACCTGGGCACCCCGGCGATTATCGGTTACGAGCACGTCGTGCCGGTGCGGATATTCAAGGAGCTAATGAACGCCGAGACCAGCGCCAGGACGTACAGCCTCGTGTTCGTGCTGCTGTCGGGGTCCATCACCCTGTACGTATTGGGTAAGTTCCTCTTCGGGCGGGCCGTTGCGGGCCAATCGTCCAAGGCCACCGTCGCCGCCGAGACCCGCCGCCTGGGTCCGTGGGGTACCACCGGCGCCTGGTTGATATTCGGCGGGCTGCTGTTCGTGGCGCTTCTACCGCACATCGGCGTTGTGCTGACGGGTATCTCGGGACGATGGGTCAATACGATTCTGCCCACCAAGTACACCCTGCGCCATCTGAGCTTTGTAGTAACGCAAAAAGAGACCTACAACAGCATCCTCAACTCCCTGCGATACGCCAGTGTCTCGACGGGTATTGACATCGTAATCGGGTCCCTGGCGGCCTGGCTGATCGTCAGGTCGCGGACGGTTGGCAAGGGCCTGCTCGATGCCCTTACCATGCTGCCGCTGGCCGTCCCGGGGTTGATACTGGCGGCGGGGTATGTGGCGATGACCGCGCCGGGCACGCCGCTGGAGGGAATCGGGCCGCTGAAGAACCCATTCATCATCCTGGTTATCGCCTACGCGGTCCGCCGGCTGCCGTTTGTGGTCCGCGGAGTATCCGCCGGGCTGCAGCAAGTGCCCGAATCACTGGAAGAGGCCGCCCGTAACCTGGGCGCGTCCAAGCTTAGGACCGCAATTCGCATCACGGCGCCGCTGATCGCGGCGAATATCGTAGCGGCCGGGGTGTTGACGTTCGCCTTCGCCATGCTTGAGGTCAGCGACTCGCTGATCCTGGCGCAGGTGTCTCGCGATTACCCTATCACCAAGCAGATTTACATCCTGGCAACTTCCGGTACGCAGGATGGAGCCAACGTCGCGGCGGCGCTGGGTGTGTATGGGATGGTGTTTCTTGGCGCGACGCTGGCGCTTGCCAGTGCGCTTCTGGGCAGGAGGCTTGGAGCGATCTTCAGGGCCTGAGGATTTGCCCCGGTGCCCAACGCACCCAAGAATGAGAATACGAAAAGAGCAACAATGACCAGAATCAGACTTGAGGCGGTTACGAAGGTTTTCGGTTCCGGCCCGGATGCGGTCACGGCGGTCGACAACGTGTCGCTTTCCGTCGAATCCGGCGAGCTTTATTTCCTGCTGGGCCCCAGCGGGTGCGGGAAGACGACGCTGCTTCGCATCATCGCCGGTCTGACCGAACCGACAGGCGGACGTGTGTTCTTCGGCGATCGCGACATAACGAACTTACCCGTCCAGCGGCGCAACACCGCCATGGTGTTCCAGAACTACGCACTGTGGCCGCACATGACCGTAGACCAGAACGTACAATTCGGCCCCAAAATGAAGGGCGTATCGCGGCGACAGCAACGGGAGCTGGCCCGGGCGCAGCTGGCGCGGGTGCAGATGGTCTCCTTCGGGTCCCGCAAGCCGAACCAGTTGTCCGGCGGACAGCAACAGCGCGTGGCGCTGGCAAGGGCGCTGGCAGCGGGCGCCGATGCGTTGCTGCTCGACGAGCCGCTGTCCAATCTGGACGCACGCCTCCGCCTGCACATGCGGGGTGAGCTGCGCCGATTGGTCAAAGAGACTCACACGACGGGCGTCTACGTAACGCACGACCAGACCGAGGCTCTGTCCATGGCTGATAGGATCGCCGTAATGGACGCCGGGCAAATAGTCCAGATAGGCCCGGCCCGGCAGCTCTACGACCGACCCGCCACGCGATTCGTTGCGGGATTCCTTGGCGAGGCGAACCTCATCGACGGTTCGTGCATCGATGTCGGACCGCCGGCGAAGATCGAGACCCCAATCGGACCGGTCCGTGCCGCCGATGCCACCGACGCCGAGGTTGGTAAAACTGTAACCTGCTGCGTCCGCCCGGAGCGGATTTCGATACTCACCACCCAAGACAAATCCCCCCAGAACGCCAACGTCATACCGGCCAAGATCGAATCAAGCACCTATCTGGGCGAGATTTGTCAGTACACGTGTCGCCTGAGCAATGACGCCCTTTGGAAGGTTTGCGTCCTCGGTCACAGCGGTGAGGTGCTGGCCAGCGGTGCACAGGTGAAGCTGAGCTTCTCACCACAGGACGTCTGCGTCCTGACGAAATAGCGCCGGCAGACCAATCCCTTCAGACGCCCGCACGTCCGGGAAGATTTGTTCAGATCTTGGAGCAATTAACGCTAATCTGTAGCGTTTCCCCTGGGTGCGGCGTCGCGTGGCGGCGTCGAGCTGCATCGACGATCCGCAGGGATCGCCTGCTTCGCCCTCCTTGCCACGCTCGTCCTGCCCAACGGGAAAATCGCTACATCTGATCGTTAAGTGCTCTGGATGTACCCCGAATGTCCCGGCGGAGCGTTAGAAGCTCCTTGAACGCTTGCAGAATCACCCGAAGCCCGGCTCCCGTCTGGACACCGGCGATGCGGGGTAAGTGCGTGACGGGAAGGGTCTGGATGGTATACCCGGCCCGCGTGGCGCGGGCGAGAATCTCGGCGTCTATCAAGGCGCTGTTGGACTTCAGGCTGATCTTATCGAAGATCTCCCGCTTGTAGAGCTTAAAAGCGCTGTCGACGTCGCGGCAGCGGAAACCCAACAGGCGTTGGACAAGCAGGCCCCAGCAGGCGGCGTTCACCCGCCTCACAGGTCCGTCCCGGCGATTCCGGCGATACCCGCTGATGATGTCCGCCTGGTGAATCCGCTCCAGGAGTTTATCCAGTTCTGTGACGTCAAACTGTCCGTCCCCGTCGGTGTAGAAGACGTACGGTTTTGTAGCGGCCGCAAAGCCGCTGCGAAGTGCGGCACCGTATCCGCGATTCTGCTCGTGGTGGACCACCCGGATGCGACCGTCCTCGGTTCCCAGCCTGTCGGCGATCCGCCCTGTTTCATCGGCCGAGCCGTCATCGACGATGATGATCTCCCAATCACCGACCAGCTCATCGAGAACATCCCTGGTCTTGCGGACAAGGGGCTCGATGTTCTCGGCCTCGTTATAACAGGGGAAGAACACACTCAGCGCGATATCAAAGCGCGGAGGCGGATCTTGATCGGGACTATTCATCTACGACGATCGCTTCTTCAATCAGCTCACAAAGGATGTGATAGATCACGACGTGTGCTTCCTGGACACGGGGTGTGCAGCGTGAGGGCACATCCAGCAGGACGTCTGCGAACTCAGCACATCGGCCGCCGGCGCTGCCAGTCATCGCTACGATCGCCATGCCTATTTGACGCGCCTTATCCAGGGCGGCGATGACATTCGGCGAGTCGCCCGACGTGCTCAAGGCGACGGCTACGTCGCCTTTGCGGGCCTTACCGGCCAGCTGACGAGCGAAGATCATCTCGTACCCGTAGTCGTTAGCCACAGCCGTCATCGTGGCCGCATCTGCCGCCAGGGCTTCTGCCCGAAGGGGCGGGCGGTCCTTCAAGAATCGACCTACCAGCTCACAGGCGAAGTGCTGGGCATCGGCAGCCGAGCCGCCGTTACCAAACAAAAAGACGGCCCCACCCGACTTCAGCGCGCCGGCGATCAGATCGGCGGCCTGGCCGATCCGGGTGGTGAGGTGCTCTTCAGCCATTCGAATCAGCCCCACCGATTCATCGAATCGCTTGCGAATCTTCTGTTCCATGGGCGACTCCAGGATCTAATGGCCGCTATTGAGGGCGATCAGTATCATACCCTCTTAGCCAGTTGCCTGAAACACAGCATGTTAATTCAAACTCCTCGGATCGAGCAATGCAACCGTTGACCGTAAAGCTAAGGTGAGGTATACTCAGTGAGGAGTCGGGCGCGCAAGCAAACTGCGCTAGCTCTTTGAGGTAAGGAGGTTACGGAAGGACGCGGAAAGCAGCCAACTGCGGGGTCCTATTGCGCGGTTCTGCTGCGCCATCCGGTCGTTGCCCAGAGTGTATGGATGTGGGTGTTCAAAGCTAAGATTTGCACGGCGGTTTTAGCCTGCTTGGTCTGCATACTGCCGGCCGGGCCGGTCTTCGCCATTGTCCTGCACAATGATGACGAACCGACTAACACTCCCAATCCGGGCGTGTTGGGCTCGTGGTATAACGACGCCAGTTGCGTGGTTGTAGCACCCAATTACATCGTCACGACGCGGCACCAAGGCGGCGCGGGAACGGTTACGATAGGAGGTCTGACCTATAACGTCACACAGGACATCCCCCATTCAACCGCCGACCTGCGGGTGGCCAGGATCATAAAGCCCGGCGGCGAGCATGCTAATCTGGCCAACTGGGCCGAGCTGTATACCATGCAGATGGGCAGCGAGATCGGTGAGGAAATCGTTCTGGGGGGGTTCGGTAAGTCCCGCGGGGTGGCGCTCGAGACGGAGGGCACGACCTACGGATATTCGTGGACAACGGAAGGTTCGGTCGGGACTCAGCTGCGATGGGGGACGAATGAGATACATAACACCGGGACCCGAGCCGACAATCAGGGACGCACCTCACAGGTTGTCATTGCAGACTTCGACGATCCTGACGCACCACAGGGACACCCGTCACAGTACGAAGCGGCCCCCGCAGAGTTCGATTCCGGCGGCGGGTGGTTCATCCCTGACGGAGATCTGTGGTACCTAGCCGGTCTGAGCAGGGGAGCCGAACACGCCCTATTAGACCAGACTTGGTTCCGTAACAACGTGGACCCCGACGACCTCGATCCTGACAGCCTTGATGCTGTCCGGATCAGTTCGTACGCGAACTGGATCTATGACCAGATACGACACGACGGCGACGCAAACGGCGACCTTGTTGTTGACATCGTCGATCTGACCGTCGTCGCGGCCAATTGGTTCGTCACCGACCCGTTGAACTGGTACGACGGAGACTTTACCGGCGACGGCGACATCGACATCGCTGACTTAACAGCGCTGGCGGCAAAGTGGGGCCCGGTTTCCCTCGGTTCGGGGTCCGCGCCCCCACTGGGCCCGCCGGACGACGGAACTGTACCGGAACCGGCCGCCCTGCTGCTGCTGGGGATTGGGGGTTGTGCGATGCTCAAGCGCCGGGGGAGACAAGAGCACGAATCAAGCCATTGATATTCGTCCCATCTTGCCGATACACACTCCAAGGACCATGGAAAAGACCCAAGACTCCGCACAACAAGCTGTGCCCCGCAAAACCGACCACAGGATCAAGATCGTCTTCGTTGTCTTGCTGGCGGCCCTGGGCGTGCTGATCTATTGGCTGCAACTGAACCCAAAGCTTCCCGGGTGGGGGGACGACCTGCAGGAAACGCTGGGGGAGGCCCGCCGCGAGGGGCGCAAGATTGTTGTCCTGTTCACAGCCCGCCATCCAGGGGAAACTACACGCCGGCTGATGAGGACGACGTTGGCAAAACCAGCCAATCGTCAGGCCATCGAAGAGGGCAATTTTATTCGTATTCGTCTCAAGCTGGACACATCGCTGAAAGGTAAGATCGCCAAGCAATACAAGATCAAGAACTTGCCCACCATGTTGGTCCTCAGCCCTGGGAGCAGGGAACTGAACCGCCGCGAGGGAATGATAGGCGAGATGGCCTTCCGAAAAGGGTTTCTGGACTGCGCCAAGATCGCCAAGCCGTGACGCCGCGTCGCAAGGAGCTCCATCAGACCCGCCTTCGTCGCCTGGAAAGGCGCCCGTACTTGAAGATGCACCAAATCGCGTTCAGGCCGTCCTTGAAGCCGATTTTCTTGCCTTCGGCGCTGGTGCGGCCCTCATAGCGAATGGGCACCTCGCATACGCGTACTGCGAGGCGAGCGACCTTGGCCGTTATCTCCGGCTCAAAGCCAAAGCGATCCTGCTCCAGATGAATCCGGCGAAGAACTTCCCGTCTAAAGCCCTTGTAGCAGGTCTCCATGTCGGTGAGCTTAAGGCCAGTCGTTAGGTTTGACAGCCAAGTCAGAAACTTGTTCGCCACGTAGTTCTTCCAATGCCCCTTGCGCCCGGACTCACTGAACCTGCTGCCATATACGACGTCCGCCTTACCGGTGATGATCGGGGCGAGCAACTTAGGATAATCGCGCGGATCGTATTCGAGGTCTGCATCCTGGATAAGCACCACGTCGCCACACGCGGCGGCAAATCCGGTCCGAAGGGCCGCGCCCTTACCCCGATTACGCTCGTGAAAAATGACCTTCAAGTCGACCGGACAGGCAGATTCACCAGCCAATTGGCTCTCGCCGGCGGGGGCAAAATCCCGCAACTGCGACCGCGTCCCATCAGTGGATCCGTCGTCGACCATGATGATTTGTTTGGAACACCCCGGTAGATCGATTTCCGCAACGCGCCCGACAAGCTCACGCCACGTGTCGCGCTCGTTGTAGACGGGAATGACTATGGTAACGAGTGTGCGATTTTGTGTCTGTTCGGACATAAGAATATCAGTCGGGTTCGCCCCGATTCGGCGAGGGTTGTTTGCTTTGTCTCTTCTGGGGCGTAATCATCCCTAGAAGCAAGAAAACCAGCCCCACAATGAGTGACAGCACAGCATATACCAAGACCGCATATCGCACCCGAACATATATTGCCACAACCACTCCCATCACACCCGCCAAGGCAGCCATGATGTAGAAAAGCACTACCACCTGCTTGATGGTCATGCCCCGATCAACCAACTGGTCATAAAGGTGGCTGCGGTCGCCAGCGAAGACGCTGTCGCCGGACAGGACCCGCCGCACCACCGCCAGGCCGGTGTCGACGATCGGCAGGACAAAGACTGCACAGGCAGCGATGAACCATCTGGCGTTACCTTCCTGGCAGAACAGGGCCATCATCGTGGCGACGAAAAAGCCGAGCAACATGCTGCCGGCGTCACCCATAAAGATACTGGCCGGTGGTATGTTGTATGGCAGGAATCCCAGCACCGTCCCGACCATCGCCAAGCAAAGCGCGACCCGCAGCTCATCGGCGCCTGGGAACCGATCCCACATCGCCAGCCAGACCGCCAGAACAAGAAACCCGATGGCGATAATCCCGGTGACCCCGCCGCACAGGCCATCCAGGCCGTCCAATAGATTTGTCGCGTTGCAGGCGGCGATGACAACGACCACACACATAAAAGCGCTAAGAGGAAACAGTATCCACACAGGCGGCGTGAATCTTACAAGCGAGAAACCAACCATCGCCATCTTGTCGCCCACCCCCCCCGCCAGCAGGATTGTCGCCACCAAGACCTGACCCAATACCTTCTGTCTGGGGCTGATCCCCATCACGTCGTCCAGCAAACCCACTATTGTTATCACCACGCTGGCCAGGGCGATCGCAAGAAGATTCCACAGTGGATTGACCAACAGTCCAGCGAACTGACCCGTGGTAAAAGCAGAAGCGATATCACCCCACCGCTGTGATGCGCCGGGCATGATCACCATATATCCGGCCAGACCCACCAGCAGCCCCAAACACATCGCCACCCCGCCCAGGTACGCCACGGGCTTGCCGTGCGGTTTGAGAAGATCGTCGGGCCGATCCACGGCCTTTGTGCGATAGGCAATGTAACGAACGATCGGCGTGACGACGATCGAGACACCCAAAGCCAAGGCGCCTATCCACCAGATCTCCTGCAGTACCTGGATTGCTGTCTTCTCGGGCATCTATTTAAACTCACTGAGCAAGTGCGGGCGCATCGGGTATCGCCGGATAAAAGAATATCGCCAACGGCGAACGCCAACAACACCAAAGGCGTGATTCATCCTACAAGAATGTTGACGTCGACGATCCCGGCGACGGACGGGTGGCCTCCATATGTCAAGATCAGGCCCGTCCAGACAACATATCCAACCAGAACGATCCACATGATTCTGTCGCGCAGCATCACTGAGACCGGATCGTAGTCGCTGGCATTTCGCGTAATACGATTGTATCGAAACATCCCGTAGACGACGATCGGGATGGTCCACACCAGATGTGCTGATCCGACCCGACTGACCGTACCGGGTGCTAGGCAGTACAGGGCGTAGGTCAAGATAGCAAGAGCGGCCGAGACGGTCAGCATGTGTTCGATATCGCCGGGCTCATACGCGATATTGGTCGCTCTGGCAGCAGCGGCGGATTCGGGTGGCAGGGCGGCGATTTCGCCGCGGCGCTTCGTCAGTGCGATAAACAGGCACAACGTAAAGGTGCACACAACCAACCACGGACTGACAGGAACCGAAATCGCAGCAGCACCCGCCATAGCTCGCAACACGAAACCCAAGGCAATCACGATCACGTCAATAATCATGTGCGCCTTCAACCAAAACGAATACAGGAGGTTAAGCACCAAATAACACCCCGCCCAGAGGATCAAAGCTGACCCATACAACGGCTGATCGGAACGCAGTGGTAACGACATCGCCACAGCTACGGTGATCCCCGCGATCATAAGTAGTATCCCGGCTGCGGCGGCGACGTTCGGCGACAACCGACCCGAAGCAACGGGCCGGCGGCGCTTCACGGGGTGCGCTCTGTCGGCCTGGCGGTCGCAGACGTCGTTCAGCAGGTACACGCCGCTGCTGAGAAGACAAAACGCCCCCCCAGCCACCAACGCCTGAACACAAGCCAAAGGTTCGACGAAACGCATCGAAAACAACACCGGCGCAACGACGAAGCTGTTCTTGATCCAGTGCCAGGGCCGCATCGCCTCGACAATCGGCCGGAGCCATCCCCTCTGCGAGCTGTCAGGGGTGCGGTTCGCTGCGGTAGAATCGACCATTTCGCCTCCCGCCATATTCAGGTATTCTTACGGACAACGTCGCCGATCCGTTCTGGGTTTCGAGTCCGGAAATACCCCAGCACAGCACACGGACTTACCACGCAGTCGATATCGACAAAACGCCCCCGAACCCTCAACAAAAGCCGCCCCCCTGCGGTGACCGAAGTGGCGACGATACCTGTATTAGGGCCTCGAGGGCGCCGTCGAAGGTGTGCGCCAGGCGACGCGATACAGGATCTTGTTGGTCCCAATCGGCTCAAGTGAGGCCACCTCGTCCAGCCAAGCTGGATAGTATCCGTGCGCCCTTGAGACGACAAAGACGTCAGGCGTCCCGATGGGTATCGCTTCGGGAGTCATCCGTCCAACCCCCAAAAGCCTGATGGATTTTTCGGGCATCTCCAGCTGCTTCGTCCATAAGAGGGGATACAGGGCGGTGCTGTCAGCGATAATCATGCTGCCGTCGGGAACATCCTGAAGCGCCTGGCGTGCGAACAACCCGGCCGAGTTCTCACGGGCCTTCCAAGGTACAATCCAGTAGGCGACGGGGTCGCGGTACGGCAGATCCTTCCGCCCTGGTAAGGGCAAATTCGCCCTGCCCCAAACCACAGGAGCTGACGCATAGATAAGCGGCGTGAGAACCACGCTAAGGATAGTCAGCAGAATCAACGGGCGGGCAGCTTTGACTCGTGCGAGCCAGTCCAACCCCATACCTCCCAAGATGCTGACCATGACATAGAACGGCAGGAAGAACATGAACTGGTCCGGAACGGGGTAACGAATGGCAAAGAGCAGGTATACCGCGGTCAGATAACCAAACGCCCACATCAACGGCCGGGGAACTCTCCTCCTCATTGCAACCAGACCCACGCCCATCAACGGCAGGATCATGTTGGGAAAGCTGTAGAGAATGTATCCGACCCCCATACGGACCGCCTTGGATGAACCACCCAGGACACTGCCCCGCCAGCTGCGACCGAAAAACGCGGAGCTTATGGCCGCCCCCAACCCCATGTCCATGGCCTCGTACACCACCATCGCCATAAACCCCCCTGCGCCGACTACCCAGCCCAGAATCATAACCACCACCGACCACCAGGGAAGCTTACGAGACCAACATAGATACAGGACGACAAGGGCATACGCCGGCAGGGCCAGCAGCGCGAGGTTGTGCGCCATCAGTCCCAGCCCGTTAACCAAACCAAGCAAGAAGACCCCCCGCCCGGTCGCCCTTCGCACTAACGAGACCAACACGTGAAGTTCGGTGGTGAACAGCGCCACCAGCAACACCTGAGATTCGCAGATCGTCGACAGCCAAAACATGGTGTGACACAAGAAAAACGCCGCCCCGGCCAGCATCGCCCAGGACCGCCCGCCCGACAAGCGACGCACCAGAAGCGTTACATTGGCAACGGCCACGGCGCCGGCGGCGGCCGATACAAGGTTCATGCGCCACGCCAACGGGCCGAACGGCAGAAGACTAAAGGCCTTACCCAATAAGATCAGCAACGGATGCGACAGCGCCAGACCCAGCTCACCAAACAAATCGAAGTTCAGGATTCGCCATTGGAATATACCGCTGTCCTGCCAGGCCGGACCTCGCTGGGCGCCCAGAGAATAGAACAGCAGGCTGGACAGAAGAACCGCTAGGTATACCTTCCAACCGCTGACCGGGCGCAGCTGCAAGGGCGTCGTATCTTCGAACGTGCTGGCGCTTTGCATTACGGGGCTATTATAAGAACCCTCTGCGACCAGTCGATAGGCTACCAACTGTCGACACATACCGCAGATCGACCCCGCTGACGAATTCCGCCTGCCACCGCCACTCCTATGGGTCCCAAATCAGATCCGCAAATGCCCAAATCTAGTTCTTATTAAGAAACCCTTGCCCCCCGGATCAGTGTATAATGTATATTGAGGCCAATGGTACACAGTGCCATAAAACTCGGCTGGCCGACAACGCTGGCGATGCTGATTGGGGTTTCGGCGGCGATTCTTGCGAACCCAATCGCTGCACTTGCCCAAACTCGCAAAGACATCGAGATTCAGAGACCGGGATCTCTGCGAGTGATTGGCGATCCTGCTGGGACATACAGTTTTCGGCGATACTCATATGGCATTGGATCTCTGGGGGCGGGCAAGCGCGGGGGAGCAGGGACCCTTGGAGGCTCCATCTCAAGCCCGGCCGATTACACCGTCCGTCGCCCGGCGGGTGGCGCGGCAAACGTAGGCAGGGTGCCGTTCGGCTCGGTCGCAAGACCAGCCCCTGTCCATATTCGCGGTGGCGGAAGCACTATTATATCCCGGATAGGAACCTCCGGTGTAAGCCGCATCCCCCTGGGCGGGACAAGAAGCGCCGCAGGTGCGGCCCAGACGTACCTGCGGGCGATCGGCGCCGGTCCAATCTTTTCGACGCCCAGGCCTCCAGGACCTATCACGTCGCTTGTTCCCCAAGACAGTGGTTTGTATGCAAAGCACATGGCCCAAGCCGAGGAAGCATTTCGGGCCGGCGAATATAAAAAGGCCTTAAGTCTGTACCGCAAGGCAAACGAACGCGGCCGAGACGATCCCGAGAGCCTGCTGGGTATGGCCTACGCCAACTATGCCCTGTCCAAATACTCTTTCGCTTCGGCGGGATACTATCTGCAAAAGGCAATTGAGCGTTTCCCGGAACTGCCTCTTACCCCTCTGAAACCAGCGGGGTTCTACGCGGACCAGGAAACCTACGAAAAACATCTGGGCTACCTTACGGCACACCTGCGGAAACGACCTTCCGACTCCAACGCCCTCCTAATACTGGGCGTTTTCCGGTGGTTCGAAGGTGATTTTTCAGCCGCGAAGGCAGCGCTGCGGAAAGCGGCATCGGCGAGCAAGAATCCCAAGATGCTGGAAGCCATAAAGACGTTTCGGGACGGGATGGCGGCCAGCGGGAAGGTGTTGGAGCCGCTAAGCCCAGCCACCCAGCCCGCAATCGTCGCAGGCTCCAGTTCGCCGGCGCCGCCCGGTTCCCCACAGGCACCTCAAGCACCTGGCGCTGAAGATCGCTGATTCATCAGAACCCCCAACTACCCGAACTCGTAACAACATCGTTGCGACCTTCGCTGGTGGTTTGCACGCAGTGCGGTTATAATTGTTAACCCGTTCGTAAGCGTATGCCGATTCAATAGATTAAGTTTTCCGAACCTCCAGCAGTAAGTTTGAGCGATGGTGCAGATTAACAATGACGCACAATCCAAGTCTTACCCCGTAAGACTACTTGGGTTTCTGGAATCGCTCACGATGCGCCATCGGCTCACCGTGACGCTTGTCGTTCACGTCTCTCTGTTCACCCTGGCGTTGCTCTTGGCGTATCTGGTCTGGTTCGACGCGGGGCCGGTAGGCCAAAGGCAAAAATGGTTTATGAAATCATTCGTGCTCTGCCTCCCTTTCTTTCTGATTGTCAAGCTCCTCATTTTCGGGAAGCTTAAGCTTCTGCGTGGGGGGTGGCAGTACGCAAGTATCCGAGACGTAGCCAGTATCCTCCTGGCCTCGTGGATCTTCGTGTTGGTTGGGTTTTGCTTAATCATTGTCTTCAGGGATGTACCCAGATGGGCCGGGAGGGTGCCGATCCCGCACCTGGGAGCCTACTTTAGCGCCTGGCCCAGAGGCGTTCTTGTACTGGATTTCTTTGCGACCGTATTCCTGATCTGCACGGCAAGGCTGGGGTTTCGGTTGTACCGTGAGGAACTGCGCCCCATTTCGCCGGAGGGCCTGCGACGCGTACTCATCGTCGGGGCCGGCGACGCCGCGGAGAACATCATTCGCGAGATCTACCGCATGTCCGTCGAACGTTACCGCGTGATAGGCCTCGTAGACGACGACCCGGGCAAGAAAAGCATTATGATCCACGGAATTCCCACGTTGGGAACAACCGAGGACATCCGGCGCATCTGCCAGGAAGAAAATGTCGAGGAAATCATCATAGCGATGCCCTCGGCGACTCAGAAGCAGTTGCGCCGCGTGATCGAGCTTTGCAGCGGAACCAAGCTCCATTTCCAATCACTCCCGTCCGTGGGGGACCTGATCGACGGGCGGGTAACCGTCTCGCAAATCAGGCCGGTGGACATCAACGACCTTCTAAGCCGCGACGCGGTCGAGCTGGATACCGAAGCACTGGGGCGGTTTTTGCAAGACCGGCGGGTGCTGATCACCGGCGCGGGGGGCAGTATCGGATCGGAAATGTGTCGGCAGATCTGCAACTACGCCCCCGGCAGGCTGATCCTCGTGGAGCAAGCCGAGAACGCACTTTTTGAAATCGAAAACGAGCTGGTGGCAGCCTATCCCGACATACCCATCGACGCATGCATCTGTGACATATATGACCGGGATCGCGTGATGCAGATCTGGGCTCAACATCGCCCCGAAGTGGTGATTCACGCCGCCGCCCACAAGCACGTGCCTCTGATGGAGCGCGACCCGGCCGAAGCGATCAAGAATAACGTCATCGGCACAAAAAACGTTGCCGACGCCAGCTGCGAGTATGGATGCAACGAGTTCGTTATGATCTCCACCGACAAAGCGGTCAATCCGTCCTCCGTGATGGGCGCTTCCAAACGCGTCGCGGAGATCTACACGCAGGCAATGAACGGCCGGGCGGGGGTCAAGACACAGTTCAAGGCCGTGCGGTTCGGTAACGTGCTAGGCTCGGCGGGTTCAGTCGTCCCGATCTTCCGGAAACAGATCGCCGATGGTGGGCCCGTTCGCGTGACCCACCCGGATATGACCAGGTACTTCATGACGATACCCGAGGCATCGCAGCTCGTGCTGCAGGCCGCTGCAACGGGAACGGGCGGGCAAATCTACCTGCTGGATATGGGCGAGCCGGTCAAGATAGTCGATCTGGCCCGGCAGATGATTACGCTGAGCGGCTTCAGGCCGGACGAAGACATCGACATCATCTATACCGGCATCCGCCCGGGAGAGAAGCTGTTTGAGGAGCTGCGAACTGATGGCGAAGGCGTAGAGACTACGGTCCATTCGAAGGTACTCATTTGGCAGTCTGTTCCTACCGAATGGGAGAAACTCCAAGGCTCGATAAACAAGCTGCAGGAGCTTCAGAATTGCCCCGACCGGGCTCGAATAATCGCTGTCCTGAAAGAGACAGTTCCAGAATACCTCCCGCAAAACGCTCCCGAACAAATCAGTCATAGCTCCGAAATGCTCCCGGGCGAAAGTGGAGAGCAATAGCCCCGATCCAAGACCGCCGGGCCCCAGTAAAAGGAAGACCGTGACACGTCAGACAATACCGCTGGCCTCACCGGACATCACTGAGGCCGAGATTCAAACGGCCACGCAGGCCGTCGAGGCGATGTTGCGCAGCGGACAGCTTAGCTTCGGCCCGCACTTAAAAGAGTTTGAGGCCGCCGTGGCCGAACGTGCTGGCAGGAAGTACGGCATAGGCGTCAACAGCGGCACGAGCGGCCTACACCTGTGTATCCGGGCCTTGGATATCACCGAGGGCGACGAGGTGATCACCACGCCGTTTTCCTTCATCGCCACAGCCAATTGTGCCCTGTTCGAACGCGCCACGCCAGTATTCGTGGATATCGACCCGGAAACCTACAACATGGACCCCGCCGCCATCGAAGCCGCCATCACGCCGCGAACTAAGGCGATCCTGCCTGTTGAAGTCTTCGGGAATCCAGCCCACTTCGACACATACGAGCAGATCGCCAAGAAGCACGATCTGCTGTTGATAGAGGATTGTTGCGAGGCGCTTGGGGCGAGCTTGAACGGCCGGCCGGCGGGAAGCTACGGTCAGTGCGGGGTCTTTGCTTTCTACCCCAACAAGCAGATCACCACGGGCGAAGGCGGACTTGTCGTCACCGATAGCGAGAAGATTCGCGATCTATGCGTTTCGCTGCGCAACCAGGGAAGGGGCACGGACGCTTGGCTGTCTCACGCCCGGCTGGGCTACAACTACCGGATGTCCGAGCTGACGGCAGCGCTAGGAGCGACGCAGATGCAGCGCCTGGACGAAATCCTCCAGAGGCGCCGCCAGGTCGCCGAAATGTACAACCAGGCCCTGGCGGATATCGATCAGATTCACCTGCCTCCAATGGCCGGGGACGCCGAGGCAAGCTGGTTCGTCTACGTCATTCGTCTAGCAGAGGAGTTTACGCAGCAGCAGCGCGACGCGATCTTGGCGAAACTGCGAGAAGCTGGCATCGGGTGCAACCCTTACTTCGTCCCGATCCACCTCCAGCGGTACATCATGGAGACGTTGGGCACGAAGAAGGGCGACTTCCCGGTGACTGAGCGCATAGCTGCCCGCACCATCGCCCTGCCGTTCTTCGCCGACATTACCGAAGGCCAAGTCGGACGAGTGTGGCAAGCCCTCGTTGATGCGATCACTGCAATAGGATAGACCCAGCCAAACCGTCGGCCGATGGAGATGATGAAGCGGTAAGCCGATGATGAAACACGCCATATCCGTGGATGTTGAGGATTGGTACCAGTCGACGATTGACGTCGACGCCGACCTGTCCGACCGCTTCCACCAGAGCACTCAAAGTGTCCTGGAGGCCTTCGAGGCAGCGGGCATAAAGGGCACGTTCTTCGTGCTCGGACTGGTGGCCGAGCACGACCCGAATCTGGTACGCCAGATCGCCGAGGCCGGTCATGAAATTCAAAGCCACGGCTACGGGCACCGAAGCAATTATGAGATTACGGAGCAACAGCTTCGCCAGGACCTGCTGCGTGCCAAGGGGCTGATCGAGGATCTGGTGGGCCAGGAAGTGTACGCCTATCGTGCGCCCTGCTTCACAATCGACGGGCGGAATCTCTGGGCGCTGGACGTACTGGCGGAAACCGGCCATCGATATGATTCCTCGATCTTTCCTGTCAAGACCAGCCGTTACGGTGTCGACGGCTACGAGCCAGCCCCGAAGGTGGTCACCACGCCGCGTGGGCACCGGCTGGTCGAAGCTCCCGTAGCTTGCTTTAACTGGCTGGGAAAGAGAAGACCGGTCGGCGGCGGTGGTTACTTTCGGCTCTGGCCTTACTGGGTGATCCGGAAGGCTTGGCGACAACTGGAACAGCTGGGCAGACCCGGAATCGTATATATGCATCCCTACGAATATGACCTGCGCGAGATGGCCGCCTACCGCCAGCAGGTGCCGCTAGCCCAGCGAATCCATCAGGGACTGGGGCGAAATGGATTCCCCAAGAAAATCGACAGGCTACTTGCGGAGTTCGAATTCGGCACGATGGATGAGATACTTGCCCCGTTGCTCGAGAAACCCAGATGAGAATCGCGATCCTGACAGTCGATGAGCCGCTATACCTGCCGGCTTTCTTCGAGAGGTTTCTGAGCAAGCGCGCCAAGGACGTAGCGGGCGTCTTCATTTGCGAGCCGGTATACAAGAATCAGACGAAGCTGACGATGCTCAAGCGGTACCTGAAGACCTTCGGCCTATGGAACACATTCGTGTTGACCTGGCAAGTTTTGTGGGCCAAGTTCAAGGATAAGCTCCGCATCGGATACAGGAGGCGATGCTTCGCTTCGGTGGCCGCTGCAGCCAGATACTACGGGGTGCCGACCGACTGTCCCGTTGACGTCAACTCCCCGAAGTTTCTCGAACAGTTGCAATCGATGGGCGTGGATTTGATCCTGTCAGTCTCCTGCCCGCAGATCTTCAAGGACGATCTGATCTGCCTGCCGGCGAGGGGCTGCCTGAACATCCACGGGGCGGACCTGCCGGCCTACCGCGGGATCATGCCCAGCTTCTGGATGTTGGCCAACGACGAAAAGCAAGCCGGAGTGACGATCTTCTACGTCAACACCGGCATCGATACCGGCGATGTCGCTGGCAAGAGGCTGTTTCCCATCCTGCCGGAAGACACTCTCGACAGCTTCATCATCCGGGCCAAACAAGAAGCCTGCGATCTTGCCCTGGAGGTGCTGGAGAAGATCGAGGCAGGCACGGTAGAACAAACGCCGCTGGAAGGTCAGGGCAGCTACTTTGGCTGGCCGACACGGGAGGCGTATATGAAGTTCCGTAAACTCGGCCGGCGGTTGCGGTAAGCCGGCGCAGCTGGCCGGCCCGGACAAGGCATCAACAATCCTACGCGTGCTCGCCGATACATACTCCTAGACTTTTTGGGGCAGCGAAACCAAGAAAGGCAGGGAGCAGGCATGAAGAACAGCTTCATGCTGATTACTAATGGCAATCTTTTTACCACGATCGCATTGGGCGAATGGCTTACCCGCTTCGGCCACCTGGCGAGGAAGATCTGCATCACGCGCAAGCTGCCGTCCAGCAAGGGCAACATCCGCGGCGTGACTAGGATGTACGCCAAAAGCGGTTTCGACTACACGTACTTCAAGGTTTGGGTCAATAAGCTGCTGCCAATTAAGCTGCGGATACGGGGCCTGACGGAAACTCAGGTCCGACAAGTCAAAAAAACGCTGCTCCAAGCGTTGGACAGATAGCAAGGGAACACGATGGCCATGGGCGCCGTGGAACGATTCGAAGCTGCCTTTGCCGACTGGCTAGGGGTAGATCAGGGCTTTGCCTTCTGGAAGGGCCGTGTCGCCATGTACGCCATCCTCCAGGCGATGGGTATCGGCGAAGGCGACGAGGTGATCCTGCCAGGCTACACTTGTGTAATGGCCGTCAACCCTGTCAAGTACCTGGGCGCCAAACCGGTGTTCGTCGACATCGAGCCTGTCACCTACAACATGGATGTGTCCTTGCTACCGGCCAAGATCACCCGGCGCACAAAAGTAATAGTGGCGCAGCACACGTATGGCTATCCGTGCGAGATGGACCCGATCATGGAGATCGCCGGCCATCACGGCATCCCGGTCGTGGAGGACTGCTGCCTGGCACTGGGCTCAACATACAAGGGCAAGCTTTGCGGGACGTTCGGCCTGGCATCGTACTGGTCCTTTCAGTGGAACAAGCCCTTCACCACCGGCATCGGCGGCATGGCGACAACGAACGATCCAGCCATGGCCCAAAGAATTCGCTTGCACTGCGACGAGGAGCTCATTCGTCCTTCGGCCAAGTCGTCGGCCGTTCTTGCGGCCCAGCGCCTGGTCTATCGCACGATCATCTTCCCCCGCACTACCGCGCTGCTTACGAGCCTGTTTCGCTGGCTGAGTCGCAAGGGACTGGTAATCGGCTCGTCCAGCACATGCGAGTTTGCCCCGACGATGGCGGAGGATTTCTTCATGGGCATGTCCCCGGGTCAGGCGCGGGCGGGACTGCGGCAAATGAGGAAAATCAAGCAGAACCTGGCGCATCGGCGCAAGATGCGAAACCTGTACGACGAACTGGCCGGCGAGGCTGGCTGGGCGATACCACAGATTCCCGACCACATGGACCCCGTGCTTGTGCGTTATCCGATCCGGGTTGCCGACAAGGCGCGGGCCGTGGCGGAGGCACCCGGGACGGGGATCGAAATCGGCACGTGGTTTGAATGTCCTCTACACCCCATCGAGACCCCCTTGCACCTGTACGATTACGAGAAAGGCATGTGCCCCATCGCCGAGCAGGCGTGCCGGGAAGTCATCAACCTGCCCACACACATCCGCGCCGGAGAGACCACAGTTCGCCGCAGCATCGAGTTCGCAAAGACCATCGGCCCGGCCACAGACTCCAGCCAATAAAGCGATCGCGGTCTTGTACCACCTGCTCTACCGACCAGGATCGACGGCCCGTCGGAAATACGTCCCCCCGGGCGTCCACAGGATCTCCTGCCAACCGCATTTCCGATAAAGGGCCTGTGCGCCCTCATTGTCATTGTGAACACTCAGCCGCATGCTCTTGTAACCCCTTTTGGCGCTATCGGCCCGAAATGCTTCCATCAGCATCTTGCCCACTCCCCTTCCCCGAGTATCGGGGTGCGTGCAGATGGAAAGCAGGCTTGACCATGTTCCCGGGGGGTCCGCGGGCGGGACGTGCTCGTCCGCCCCGCCACCAAGGTGAGCCTTCCTACGTATCGACCGGAGAAGGCCAGCGAAATGGACAGCGAGGAGGCGACGACGAAAGAACCGGCTGCGCAGCGCCTGGTAGAATATCCGAAACGCATAGCGAGGCACATAGGCGTGGGAGAAGCGGCTTCGCAATCTCGGCTCACCGCCGATGCACAGACCTACCACGCGCTTGCTCCGGTCCTCGATCGCCGCCAGGCAGATACCCTCCGGCTGTTCAGCATAAAAGCGGTAAAAGGCCTTGAGGAACCGTCGCCCCATCATCGTGAGAAACTCAGCCGGGAACGCCGCAACGTGACAATCGACCATGCCATCAAAATGCTCAGGCCCAGCCTCAAGCACCTCGACAAATACACGCTGCGATTCACCCACGGCACAATGCCTCCTTATCTCACCGTTATCCCGTCTTCCCGAAGGCAACGACGAACCTATCGAAGTTCAGAACCCAGGTCAGGAACTCCCTGGCGCATCTACCTCTTTGAGAGCGGTTCATATCATATCAGAGACTGGAGGAATTGAGAAACCCGCGTGGTGATCTGCCACCTGTCGAATTCCTCAACAGCCAGCTTGCGTGCCTTTTGACTCATCCGGTTCAGCTCCTCCGGCGCCGTGCGCAATCGGCGTATCGCGTCGGCCAGCCGCTACGAGACTTATCAGGGCGGAACGTCTTTGGTAGCGGGGCTCTTGGCCGACTGGGGGCGAACCCAGTATTTGCGCTTCAAAGGAAACCTAAAGGAGCCGACAAGCGTGCCGAATCCATAGAACACGTGAGCACAGAAGAATAGCCAAGGCAACACGAGCAGGTGCCTCCAGCCGTTCGCTGCAGCCGCCGAAAAACTGGCGACCAGATCGGCCAGAACGTACAAACCTAGGATCGCCGCGCCGCCCAGCCACGCCGGTGGCCAGAACAACCCCGCCAGTCCCAAGACCAACAACGAACAGACGAATGCAAATGGCACGAGGTGACGAACAGAACAACCTCTTAAGTTGACCATGAGCGTCAACACGTGGTACACGCCATTGACGAAACACTGGTTGAGGAACCCGCCAATGGTGCTGCGCGCAAAATAAGAGGTCCTGATACTGGGATCGAAGTAAATGGTCAGCCCGTTCTCACGGAGGCGGGCGTTGAACTCGTTGTCCTCACCTCGCACCAACCGCTCATCCATCAGGCCAACCTTCTCAAAAACGTCCCGTCGGTACGCTCCGCCTGAAACGGTGTCTACCGAACCTGCCGTACCTCCCACGCGGAAGCGCGCCCCACCGATGCCGAATCTTACCGAGCAGGCCACCACTATGGACCTGGCAATAAGCGTGTTCGCCCCGGGCTTCGTTTCCCATATCCCGCCGACGTTGGCCGCCCCAGTCTCAGCCGAGACTTCCACGCACCGGCGTACATAGTCTGCGTCATGCGTCGCGTGGGCGCACATTATCATCACCAGGTCGCCCTTGGACTCCTCGATCCCCCGATTGAACGCGCAGACCTGAATACGCTTGGGATTATCCACGAGCCGCACCTGCGGATGCTCCGCAGAAACCGCTGCCACGATCTCCCGTGTCCCGTCCGTACTGCCGCCATCGGAGACGACCACTTCCATCCTGTCCAACGGGTACGTCTGGGCCATCAAGCTGCTAAGACACTCACCAATGAACCTGGCCTCGTTGTATGTGGCAATGATGACGCTGACAAGAGGCAGTTGCCCGTTGTCGGCGTAGTCTGCTTCTTTCATCAGATTCAACTCCTGGGGTCGGCCTCAAACGCTAAGGGGCAAGCCGGGTAACTCCAAATCGTCCTATGACCCCGCCCGTTCGTCACAAACCTAGATTGAGTCTACTCGATAGCATCCACTGGCAAAACTCGAATAGTGGTTCTGGCTCTTGGTCCCGACACACCTTCCGTCGACCTGAAAGCTGCGACAACCACACAGCCTGAGCAGCCGGAATGGTCGGGTAGCTACTACATCCTATCGGCGGTTTCACCGAGACAGCTTCATCCTCCTGTTCGGCCTTGCTTCATCTGGCAGCGCAGAGTCGCTATCAAAAACCGTTGATTTTTCACCTATCGTTCTCTATGTTCGGGCTCACACGCACTGGATAAGTTGCAGCTATCGGATCCTTTTCCCATTGCGAGGAGTAAATGACATGAAGTTCGGTATAGTTGGCGCAGGGGGGTATTGGGGCCCGAATTGGGTCCGGGTGCTCAAGCAACTGGATTTCCTCGGCGCGATCTGCGAGGTTGACGCTGAGCGCGTGAAGCAGGTCGTGGAGCGGTTCGAATTGGACTCATCAACGGTTGAGCTTCTGAATGAATACGACGACATGCTGAAGCTGGAGTTGGACGGCATCTTCGTGGTCACCCCCCCGGCAACTCATGCTGATCTCGCCATCAAGGCCATGCAGGCCGGTAAGCATGTCTTCATAGAGAAGCCCTTAGCAGAGGAACTCGAAGACTGTTACAAGATCAAGTTCGAATCTGAGCAACTGGGCCGCATCGTCATGGTCGGCCATACGTTCATATATCATCCTGCCGTGCGACAGTTCAAAGCGTCGTTGCCGTCGATAGGTAAGTTGCGCACCCTTTATACCGTCCGCGCAAACTTTGGTCTCTACCAAGACGTGGGTGTCGTACCGGACCTGCTGCCACACGATCTGTCGATCTTCACTTACCTGTGCGAGGGCTTCCCCGACGAGGTTCGCGCAGACGTAAACCCACATCAGGACGTGGCGTACGTTACCGCCAGGTACGGCCAGGTTGCCTGCAGCGCCTTCTTGAGCTGGAGCTATCCGGAGAAGACTCGCAAGCTGGTAGCCGTCGGCGAAAAGGGGATCATGGAGTGGGATCTGTCCTGGACCTACATTCTTCTTCACCACAAATGGGCTAAGCCGGCAGAAGGCAGCCGTTTTGAGCACTTCGACGAAGGCACACAAGAGATCGCAGTGGAAGATCAGTCCGAGCCCCTCATGAACGAGGCACTCCACTTTGCCGAGTGCATTCGCAAAGGGACCGAACCGTTCACCGGCATAGAAGATGGCATTAACGTTGTTAAGGGACTGGAAGCATGCCGATAGCCGACAGTTGCGATCTCGCAGCTAGCGCCAAGATCCCATACCCAGAGCTTGTAAACCTTTATGGGTGTAATATCGGAGCCAATGTATTCGTAGGACCTTTCGTCGAGATCCAGGCAAATGCCACCGTTGACGCCGATTCACGTGTTCAAAGCCACGCCTTCATCTGCGAAGGGATACATATCGGCAAGCGGGTGTTTGTCGGACATGGCGTGATTTTCATCAACGACCGCATGCCCAAGGCTAACAACCCCGACTGGAAACTGGAAGAAACGTTCGTTGAGGACGACGTCGCCATCGGCTCCGGTGCGATCATCATGTGCGGGCTGCGGTTGGGAGCAGGCTGCCGGATCAGTTGCGGCGCCGTAGTCACTAAAGATGTCGCCCCCGGCCAAACCGTTATTGGCGTTCCGGCCCGGCTGGCCAAGAAGTAAATTGTGCCTCCGGCTGAACAAGCAGCCGGCGAGGCCCGTAACATGATAAAAGGCCTTTTTGGTAGTTCAGCTTGACTCCGTGAGTTTCGACAGATTGGGCCTCGACGTTGACGGCCTACGAGATTCCAAAGAAACGCAACCAACAGAGGAGTGGTAATGACCATGTCTGATGCGGCGCCCGTCAAGTTCGTAGACATACCAGCCCAGTACTCCGACATCGAGGATGAGATAATCTCCGCCTTGTCTGAATTGATTCATAACAGCGCCTTCGTTGGCGGTCCGGCCGTTGCAGACTTTGAGACCGGCTTGGCCAAATATGTCGGATCGAAGTTCGCGATCGGCTGCTCCGATGGCACCAGCGCGCTGAAACTGCTGTTGCTGGCAGCAGGAATCAAGCCAGCTGACGGTGTCATCGTTCCGACTAACAGCTACATCGCCTCGGCAAATGCCGTTGTGCACGCCGGGGGCACCCCGGTACTGGTGGATTGTGATCCGCAAACGTACCTGATTGACCTGAACCAGGTCGCCGACGCCCTGAAGGCCAACAAGGCCAAGTTCATTATGCCGGTGCACCTATACGGCAACCCTTGCCCCATGAAGGAGGTAATGTCGCTGGCTAAGCAGTACGGCGCAACGGTCGTCGAGGACAACGCTCAAGCCATCGGTGCCAAGGTGGATGCCCAGCGGACAGGCACGTTCGGCATCGCGGCTTGCGTCAGCTTCTACCCCGCCAAGAACCTTGGCGCCTTCGGCCAAGGCGGCGCGATCTTGACAGACAACGAACAACTGGCCGAGAAGGTTCGGATGTACATCGAGCAAGGCCAGGGCGGTCAGCGGTACTATCATGACGTGGTCGGCTTCAACGCCCGGTTACACAGTCTCCAGGCACGCGTTCTGGGGATGCTTCTAGATAAGCTCGATGGACTCAACGCCAACCGCCTCCAGGCGGCAGACTGGTACGCAGCCCGCCTTGGCGACGACCGCGTTCAGAAGCGCACGCCCGGCGCCACGCCGGTATATCATCTTTTCGAGTATCGTTGCGACAATACTCAACAGCGCGATAAGCTAGCCGATGCATTCAAAGCCAACAACGTCGGCTTCGGGTACCACTACCCCGTGCCGATCCACAAGCAAAAGGCCTACCCGCAAAGCAACGCCCTCTCGCTGCCGGTGGCCGAGAAGCTGGCTGAGACGCTCATATCGCTGCCCATGCACCCGAGCCTGAGTGAGCAGCAGGTCGATCAGGTCTGCAAGGTGATCGCGACGGTGTGATGTTCCCCTCGCTGCGTTGACGTCTGGTGCGCACAGCAGGAGCCATACATCCGCAGCCAGAGATCTGGGGACAGGATGGGGGCGTTCAGATAGCCGTTGGGCAATTGGCGCCGAGCTGCTCGACAAGGTCCACCAAACGGGAGGCAATCTTCTGGCGATCATACTGACCAACCCACTCGCCGCGCAATTGGCGATAGTCCCGGCCGCTACGGGGTCTTTCGGCTAGCAGTTTCTCCACAGCGTCCGCCATGGACCGGCTGTCCGCGTCTGGGCAGGTTACCCCCGCACCGTGTTTGGCGATAACCTCGGACAACTCGCCGACAACCGTGCTGACGATTGGCAGCCCGGCGGCGAAATAATCAAAAACACGATTAGGAAAGACGGTGAACCCTTCCGGCTTCATGGCTAGCAATGCAGCATCACAGGCCACAGCCAGCGACACAAAATGTTTGTAGTCTTGCCGGCCCATCAATGTCACGTTGGCAAGGGCCCCCCGGTCCACCTGTCGCTCCAGATAAGGCTCAGCGGGGCCGCTGCCGGCTACGATCAAGCGTATATGCCCTTTGCCTCTTCGTCGCAGTTGATCCATCATCGAGAGGGTATTGTCGATATCTACGTAGCTGGTCACCGTGCCGCCGAGAAAGATCCACTTCTCGGCCGGAGGCTTGGTGATGCCCAACTCCCCCAGCGGGCACACGCAGGAATCAAAGACTTCCAAATCTACACCGAGCCGCAAGGTCGCAGTTAAGGTGCCCTCACCTATCGCCCCGGTGGCCTGCTCCAGGCATTCCCTGCAGACGCCTACGACGAGATTGGCACGGCGGTAGCTGGCGTTGTTGTCGCGGATCATCCTGGAAAAAACGATTTTGTTCAGCCAGCGCAAGGGCCGCGGCCAGAATCTTCCAATCGTCTCGGGCCACAGATCCTGAACATCCACAATCAGCTTCGCCCCTGTCCTCGCCGACCACATCGCTGCCGCCTTACCCACGCACGCCGGCGGCAGAGACACGAGGATCACGTCCGGGCTAGCTGCATCTTTCCACAACCTGGCCAGGCGATTAGCCAGTTCCGCATGATTGCGCAGACGAGCAACCGAAACGTTCCGCGTGTAAGGCCGAGCCGGGACGAGGACCACCTCGTAGCCCAGCGACCGCGCAGCTTGGCCAATTAGGTTTTCGTCCCGTTGGCACTTCAATAAATGTGAGAAGCCATTGGTGTACCAGCAGACATCGTGACCCCGGCCGACCAGGGCCTGGCAGAATGTCCCATAGCGTCCCTGGCGGTACTTCTCGCCCGGGAGCGGGTCAAACAGATTGACAACGGCTATTCTCATTACCGGGTCGTCTTATTAGCCGCCGATAGAACTCCAACAGTTTATCCTTCTCCCTCTCCCAATTAAAGCGTGTCTCAACCAGCTTCCTGCCTTGCTTGCCCATGCGCCTGGCCTCTTGGGGGTGAGCCAACAGATATTCGACAGCGTCGGCAATCTGGTCGGCTCGCGTGGGGTCTACCTGCAGTCCCGTTCCAGCATCCGCAACGGCGTGCCTCCAGCATTCGAAATCCGAAGCCACAACCGAAAGGCCAGCGCCCATATACTCCCTCAGCTTGTTCGGCATGGAGTTCAAGTTATTGGGTATTGGTTGAAAAAGACACAGCCCGAGGTCGCCGCTTGCGATATGCTTCTGGGCTTGGTCGAAGGCAACGTGCCCGATTAGCCGAACACAGGAACTCAACTCGTCTCGCTCGATCCGATCAAGCATCTCCTTGTGCAAGGCCTTTTCGTGGATTCGCCCGACAAGCTTCATCTCGAAATCAACCCCTCTACGTTTCAGTTCTGCGGCCGCGTCCAGCATTACTATGGCGCCGCGGTCCCGTGTAATCACTCCCGAGTAGACAAGGCAGCGGCTCGGCTGGGATTCGGATTTACCAGTCGGCACCGGGCCAAGAATCGGCAAGTTACGCACTACCACCTGCGGACGTCGGTAATGCTGGGCGATGCTGTCCAGAACGTGAACAGTCGCCATTCCGCTCGTGAGAATGAGCTCAGCGAACCGGTAGCCCCAAGAAAGGATACGTCGCAGTGCGGGGGGCAAGTACTCCTTGGTCAAGATCTGCCCGGAGACGTTTTCGTGCACATCGTAGACTACTCGGAATCCCTGAAGACGCAGGGCCATGCCAACAGGCAACAACTCCGGATCGTGAAAATGGCACAGCCATGGCCGGGGCGATATCGTCCACACTTCCCGATAGGCCAGCCACGTCCACCAGAACATCCGTTGCAGCCGATCTGGAGGGGGCAACAGACCGTGAATGTGGACACCATCCACCGTTTCGTCCTTGTCGTGACAAGCTATCAGATGAACCTCATAGCCCGCCCGGACAAGCGAGATGCATTCTTTTTGGAAGATCCGAACATCAAAAGGCAAATGCACGGTAGTTATGTGACACACAACTGCTCTGGACTGCTTGGGGTGCTCTGTCGATGCCATAAGGAACGTGCCTTGATGGTCGTCACAATCTGCCAATCGCTGGGTTAAACAAGCCCAATACGGCATGCGCAGGACACATAATCAATGCCGGTTATCATCGGCCAGCGGTTTCGTCAATGCTCCTCAGTGGGGCCTCACCTAAGATCGGCAAACTCGCTGCAGCGCCTGGATGCTAAACCTAGCTTTTCCGTATCTGTACGCCCAGGCCAGCAAACCAAGATAGCTGAACATGAAGAAGCCCGTCAAGATCCAGACAACGATACCATACGCTCTCCAGCATCGTCCACCTGCTAATTAGAGTCTACCCCGCGCCAGCCGTTAACCCGCATGAATCAGTCGGCCGATAAGGTATAATGAGACGCGCCCGGATCCACTGGGAGTGTCAAGCGGTTCACCTAACCAAACGATTGATTGTGGTATACGCATGAGGTTTGCAGTTGCAGCTCTGGCCATTGTAGGCCTTATCGCCCTGATCTGGCGATATCGCGCCGAGGCCATCGTAGCGTTGTATGCGAATGGTCTGACCATCTTCTTCCTGGTCACGCACTTCTTGGGCATACACGTTCCTACCATTGCCACCGGGGTCTTCGACTTCGGCTTAGGGATGCTGGCCTGCATGATATACCTGTTCAAGGGCTCGGACGGCGATCCATCGGAATTGCCCAAACGACCGTTGGGCGCCTGGCTGGCGATGTTTGTGCTTTTCCTCATGTGGTTCACTCTGCACATGCTCCAGCGCCCAACCACCCATATCGTCCTGAAGGCCGAGTACTACAAATGGGCCTACGGGATCACGTACTGGGCCTTGGCCTTGTTAGTAGGGCTCCTGTTCCCCTGCTCGATAGCCCGGGTTCACAGACTGCTTCGCGCGATAGCGATCCTAGGGCTGACCATGTCCGCAGTTATGCTCATGAGCTACTTCGCAGGGCTCACCGATGTCTCGGAGTCTTGGGAGGGCGCTCGCTACTCCATCTCGGCCAAAGTTGGTGCCTTGGGATATGCTCACCGGGCTTCGATAAGCGCGGCGGCCCTGCTTGGTGGATTCATGGTCGCTCAGGGCAAGAAGCTCAGTAGGCGACGTATCATCTTCGTCTTGATAGCAATGCTCGTGTTCTTTGGCACCGTCGTTCTGGGAGGCACACGAAGCTCGGTGATCGCGATCCTGCTGGGCTTCTTGGTAGCAGCAGGTACGTTCCGGTTCCGATACTTTCCGTTGGGCCTGGGGCTTATGATCATCCTGGGCATCATAGGTGTTTTCGTCATAGTCCCGATGCTGCCAGCGGCTGGCGTCCAACGGGTATTCTCCTATGCGACAATCGCCGAAGGTTTCCAAAATCGAAAAGACCTTCTCATCAGATCGCTGGACATCCTTCGCGCGTCCCCCGCTTTCGGCCGCACGACGGGGTTTGAAACGGTCGTGTTCGGCTTTGCCTACAGCCATAATTTCACCGTACAGGTTCTAATCGAAACCGGATTGGTGGGCTTCCCGATCTATGTGGGAGCCTGGGTGGGTATTCTGGCGCGCTGGGTGCCCACGCTTAAGAACAGGGCCTCGATATCCTTCCAGATGGCCGCGCCGATAATGGTAATGTTGGTCGTGGTCCTCTTCGAGGCGCACGCCCATGGCGAATTGTCAAACCACCGCTTGTGGCTGCTGGTTGGCATACTGGCCGGTCACTCGCCGGCCGTGTTCCGTACAATCTACCCCGGCCAGCCCAGCACAGTACTGCTTGAAGAAATGGGCCCAAGTACGTGACGATTCACCTCAGCTCCCTCTTGAGCTGCTGAGAAAGGCCAGCCACGTAACATCTGGCCGACAGGCATAGGGACCTCGCCGCCACTGTTGTTTATACGAGACCCAATCGCATTTGTTGCTAACCTTAGATCCTTTTCCTATTCTATCTTCGGCAACAAAAGGCCCAAACATTTACCCCGGCGCAGAGTAACCGGCCCAGGGGAACTGCCTCTTGGGCTCCCGCGTATAACTTATTGATTACTGAGGAGTAATAGTGGCCGTCTGGTCAGAAGTTATAGACATATCGAAATCCTTCATTGCCAGAAACGTGCGCGTCGGCAAGTTCAGCGCGCTGCTGGCTTCGGGTAACGCATTTAGGCTTACTATAGAGAAGCTGTGCCTGCTTCCGCTGTGTCTTAAGTTTTTGGGTGAGGAGAGCTTCGGTCAATTCGTCTGGCTGCTGGGTTGGGCTATGATGCTGGGCATGTTCGCCACAGGCGGCCTTGGCGACAGCATGTTGCGCCTTCACAGCGAGGCTAAGAAGGACGGCAGCTGGCCAGCCCTTGTCCGTACGAGCGTTGCCCTGACATCGGCGGTAAGCTTGATCTCGCTACTTCTGGCCGGCGCAGTGTACTTGATCTTGGAGACCCGCGGCGATCTCGTCTCCAATGCCTTGATGGTCGGCGGTCTTGGCGCGTATTTCCTGTTGCTGGCCAATCGGTCTGTCCTGGATACGCTCTTTCGCGTTGAACTACATTATCACAAGACGGCGATGGTCGAGGCCACGGTGGGGATAGTGCTCCTGGCGGCGATCCCGTTGGCCTATCTTTTCGGGAAAGTCGGGCTAAGCTGGGGATTCGCTCTGGCGGCCGGAGCCGGGATATCGCTGCAGATCGCCTTATTGTACAAGCAGCTCAGAGAACAATGCGTTTCCCAAATCTCATGGACGAAGCGCCTCATGGTGGTAGCGCCACCGTTCATTTTAGCATCCGCCATGGGGATGGCGTTTTACCACGCGGGACGGCTTGTCCTCGGTTTCTTTCGCAGCTACCGCGACGTGACGGTCTTTTTTGCAGCCGAAAGCGTAGCGATACTAGCTATCGTGCCCCTGCATTATCTGGCGAACGTGGTCTATGCGATGATAGCTCGCAAGAGCTCCGTCGAGGAGCTCTCCCGAGGGGCGCTGCTGCAATTCCTGGTCAGTTGTCTTATCGGCAGCGCGGGCGTATACGCGGGCTTGATGATAATCGGCCGCTGGATTCTGATGACACTTTATCCATCCGTCGGCGCCGAATCCTGGCCCTTGCTCCAAATCCTTGCCATCGGGGCAGCGGCGAAAGTCCTGTTCTTCCTCTGTCGAGGCTTTGTCTTTCGTTTCTGCTCGCTGAAGCGGATCATGCTCTATTCGGTCTTGAATTTCGCCGTCTTGATCGCAATCCTTCTACCCGCAGTGCACGTCTATGGGCTGCTCGGTGCCGCATGGGCGGTCACCGCCGCAGGTGTTTTCGCAGGAGTGCTGTGGTTCGGAACTTACTTGCACATATTCATTTTCCGGGGAAACAGGCCAGCCGCCGCTTGATCCGGCCCGAGCCTGACTTCACCGAATACTGGTCCACTTGATTATCATCTCGACGATCCGCTCGCAGGAACGGCCGTCCTGATGCTTGTTCATCAGTGCATTGATCGCTCGTCTAGCCGGGCTGTATTGCTGGGGGCGACGAAAAGCGTCCCCAAGAGCCGTAAGGAACTCATCGAAGCTGCCGGCCTTCGCCCCCGGTGTCCAGGAATCGTAATCGTCAAACATCAACCCGCGCCGCCGTTTGTACTCGGCCAGGTCGTACGGCAGGAACACGATCGGCCTGTCGGTCAGAAGGAAATCCAGGAAGATAGATGAGTAATCGGTGACAAGCACATCCACGTCACCAAGGACATCGTTAACGTCCGGGCAAAGCTCGAAACCGAAGTCGAACACACGATCCGAACAAAACGCCTCGGGGCTGCAACTTTCGTCAATGTGCGTGCGGATGAGGATCGCGGCGTTGCAGGCGGTAAGGAATTCATCGAGCCGGCCACCGTCAAAATCATCGAACGGAAACAGGCGGGTCGCGGCGAACCTGCGGAACGTCGGACAATACAGCACGATCTTGTCGAATTGCTGGGCCCGGCCGAAGAACTCACCCCGTCGCTGCCGGCCCGTTGCGGGGGCAAGAAGGACATCGTTCCGCGCCTGACCGCACAGGAGAATCTTCCTCGGATCCAACTTGAAGCACCGCCCAAACAGCCTTGCCGCCAGGGGCGACGGCGCTAGAAAAACATCGTTGCGCCTCATGACCCACGCACCGTAAGTCCTGTCGGACAGGGAAGGATTGGGCTCGGCGTAATGCAAGGCCTTGAACGGCAGACCGTGCCACGTCTGGACAACGAGCTTCCTACCAGATGGCATGTAGGGAAAGAAGTCGCTGACGCCGTGCGTGGAAACAACGGTCCTGGCCCGTAACATGATCCAGGCCGTGCGCCAATGCAGACCGCTTATACAACGCTCGTCTTTGGGCCCCGAGGGGCGGCGCCAAAGGTAATAGTAGGGTTCCAGTCCGGAAGGGATCTTCAGCAAATACTGATACAGCGCCCGGCTGTTTCCGCACCATACCGCCCCGCTGGCTGAGGCAAATACGATCAGGCGATTATCCTTCGGAACGACAAAGTCGAGGAAGCAAAGGGCACATCTGACAGCGAACTTCCCCCCAAAGGCGGCCAGTCTGCACATCGTTATCAGAAATCCTTTGGCGATTGGCACCTTACAGGCCTCCCACCGTCTGAAAAGCCGGCCATGTCCCGCAGCGCTCGGCGAATCGACGGTCAATCTCATCCGCCAGGGGCGTACTTGCTGATGGAATCAACCCAGAGCTGTCTGGCCAGATCGTAGTCTTCGGGCGAGTCGATTTCCGCCGCCGTCATCTTACCAATGCATGATGCAACCATCACGTGACGGTCCAGGATCGCATCCACCGCAGCTTCGAAGAACATGTTCCGCTGGCGACGCGTCTCGTTATAGTCCTTCAGCGATTGCACCAACGACTCGCAGATGCCTTCATTGAACTTAGCGATGCCGATAAACTCGCCCAGGCATTCTTCCGGTTTCAGTGCCTTGGAGATTCGCAGGATGCGCCCATCGTCGTCCACAATGACCTTCACTTCTTCTGCACCGCAGAGCTTTTGTTCGACAGCCATGGCACTATCGTCGCATGCAAGCAGTTCTATGACAATCCGCCGGTCGAACAGCACATCGGCATTGAAATACAGGAAGTCTTCGTTCAGATAATCCCTCGCCAGGTACAGGGAGTTGATCGTGTTGGTGGTGGCGAAGTCGGGGTTGCAGACCAGATCGACGGCGACCGAATGCTTCCGGGTGGCCTCAGCCACCAGCTCCTTCATGTATCCGACAACCACCACGATCCGGTCGATGCCGTTGTCGACAACGGCCGAGATCATCAGGTCCAGGAGCGTTCGCCCGCCGAACTCCAATAAGCACTTGGGCTTGTCCCATCCCATGGGCGTCAGCCGCTCGCCCCTTCCCGCTGCAAGAATGACTGCCTTCATCACAGAACCCCTGCTACGACCAAGAAGGGCCGATCCGCTCATGGAGACACCACGGCCGGTGTAATAAGAACTCCGCGCCAAGACATATTCACCCCGACCGGGTCACTTTACGGCATTGGCAGTAAGATCAACAAGGATCGAGACGATTCTGCCAGCCGTCTGTCCATCGCCGTACAGATTCGTCGGGCGGGCGGGCGGTAATTCGGCGCCGGCAGATTCGATGTCGGATACGGCTGAACATATCGCATCCGCGTCGGCGCCGACCACGCGGTTGGCGCCGGTGTCAACCAACTCCACCCATTCCGTCTCATCCCGCAGAGTGACGCAAGGCACGTCGAACCAGTAGGCCTCTTTTTGCACGCCTCCGGAATCGGTCAGTATGATCCGGGCGTTGCGCTCCAGCATCAGCATGTCCAGATACGGGACAGGGTCTATCACCTGAATCTTCCCTGCGAGTTTGCCAAGGCTAGCGCCAAGCGTCTTGCGGGTGCGAGGATGAAGGGGAAGTATAATGGTTTTGTCGATCCGGCTGAACGCGGTGATGATCCCTTCCAGCCGGTGTGGATCGTCGGTGTTCTCCGCGCGGTGAACCGTGGCGAGGTAGAACGACTTCGCCGCCAAGTTCAGGTCACGCATCACGGTGCTGGTCCGCTCGGCAAGTCGAGCGTTGAACAGCACCGAATCGTACATCACGTCGCCGACCTTATGAACCCCATCGGTGATCCCCTCATTGGTGAGGTTCGCCACGGCCGTATCCGTAGGACACAACAGAATCGTCGAGATGCAGTCGGCGACGATCCGGTTGATCTCCTCGGGCATGCGGCGGTTGAAGCTCCGCAGCCCCGCCTCGACGTGAGCCACCGGAACATGAAGCTTAACAGCAGCCAATGCCCCGGCCAGTGTGGAATTGGTGTCCCCGTAGACGACCACCCAGTCAGGCTTATCGTCCAATAGTACCTGCTCGAGCCTCTCGAGCATCACCCCGGTCTGCTGACCGTGCGGCCCGGAGCCTACCTCCAGATTGATCTGCGGGCACGGAATCTTCAGTTCGTCGAAGAAGACCTTCGACATGTTCTCATCGTAGTGCTGGCCGGTGTGGACAATGCGCTCTTCGATGCAGACATCATCGTGGTCTTCGTTGAACGCCGCGATGGCCCTGCTGACGGCAGCGGCTTTGATGAACTGCGGGCGGGCGCCCACAACATTGATCAGCTTGATCTGACGCACGGTGCCTCCCGGCTAGGAAAGGAATTCCTTGACCTTCCCGGCCACGTAACAGATCTGCTCATCCGTCAGCTCCGCATAGATCGGCAGCGCGATCGTCTCGTCGGCTGCGGATTCGGATTCGGGGAAATCGCCCCGCTTGTAACCCAGGTCGCCGAAGCACTCCTGCTCGTGGAGGCTCAGTGGGTAATAGACCTCACAGCCAATGTTGTTCTCCTTGAGGAACCCACGAAGCTCGTCCCGCTTGGGAACGCGGAGGATGTACTGGTTGAAGATGCTGGTATTGTAATTGCGAATAACCGGCGTTTTAACCGGGTCGAAATCGGCGAAAAGCTCGCCGTATCGGGCGGCATTGGCGCGGCGCTTAGCAGACCAATCGTCCAGGTGTCGCAGCTTGACGATCAGCCCGGCCGCCTGAAGCGTGTCCAGGCGGAAGTTCCCGCCGACCCACTTATGGTAGTACTTGGGCTTGGAACCGTGGTTACGACATTGGCGAAGTCGCTCGGCCAGGTCCGCATCCTTGGCGACAACCATCCCGCCGTCTCCGAGCCCGCCAAGGTTCTTTGAGGGAAAGAAGCTGAAGCACCCCGTCGTCCCGAACGATCCCGCCTTTTGCCCTTTGTATGTTGCGCCAATCGCCTGGGCAGCATCTTCGATCACGTACAGATCTCGCTTGGCAGCGATATCCACAATCGGATCCATTTCGGCCACCTGACCGAAAAGGTGAACAGGCATGATGACCTTGGTCTTGTCGGTGATGGCGGCTTCGATCTTAGACGGGTCGATATTAAAGGTGTCCGGTTCGATGTCCACGAACACCGGCCTGGCGCCGGTCCGCCAAATGCACCCTCCCGTCGCGAAAAAGGTATACGGAGTGGTTATGACCTCATCGCCGGCACTTACGCCCAACGTCATCAAGCTCGCCAGCAGCGCATCGGTACCGGATGAGACTCCCACGGCATCAGTACAATCGCAGTACTCGGCTAGGAGCTTCTCGAGTTCCTTGACCTGCGGACCGTTGATGAAGTACTGGCTGTCCATCACGGCCTGCAGAGCCGGAGTCATCTCATCACGAATCGTGGTGTACTGGGCTTTCAGATCCAAAAGCGGAACGTTCATAACAACCTTTCCTGTCTAGGACCGGCTGGCGGGTCCAGCGGCCTCAACCTGTCTTGGGCTTCTTGAAATCACTGTACGGTTTCTTTCCTATGGCCTGGTCGGCCGGTAAGGGCTTCTCTTCATCCAGGTCCAGGCACTTAACCAGGCCCGGTTCGACCTGCTTGTAGCGATACCCGCTTTCCGGGCAGATCATGATCCCGTCGGCGTCCGGGGCGGACAGGCGATGGCCATGCCGGCTCATCCACCCGTGCTGGCGGGCCGGGCAACCCATCATCAAGGCGTATTGCGGTGCGTCCTTGGCTACAACGGCGCCTGCTGCGACAAAGGCGTACCGGCAGACCTCGATCCCGCAGACGATTGTTGCGTTGGCGCCGATCGTAGCGCCGCGCCGCAGGATCGTTTTCTCATATAGGCTATGCCGACCCACCTGCGATCGCGGGTTCATCACGTTCGTAAGCACACAACTGGGGCCGAGAAAAACGTCGTCCTCCACGACCGTTCCGGTATACACCGAGACGTTGTTTTGAATCTTGACGTTGTTACCAATCACTACGCCCGGTGCGATGCACACGTTCTGACCAAGGATGCATTTTTGACCAATCTTTGCGCCGCTCATCACGTGCGAGAAGTGCCATATCTTCGTTCCTTCACCGATCTCGGCGCCTTCGTCAACGTAGGCGCTGGGATGGACGAAATAGCCCTTATCGTCTTGCGCCATCTTCGAAACTCCCTGGATCGAACCTTTCGGAAGGACTGACAACGGCGGCCGCGGACTTCTAGAGCATAACCGGCTCGCCGCCTTTGGCTAGGGAGGCCGTTCCCGCCTCCAACACCTTCACGACGCGCAGCCCGTCGGCCCCGTCGCTGAGGGGCGTCTGATCGTTAACGATGCAGTCGATGAAGTGCTGACACTCGACCCGCAACGGCTCGCCGGCAGGAATCTTCGGGATGAGGATATCACCGGTCCGAAGCGTAATAGCCTCCACATAGCTATCCACGGACTTTTGCACCTGGGCGGCCTTGTCGTAGACGCGGATCTTTTCGGCGGCAGCCATATCGTCGAAAACGACCATCTTCTGTGAACCCACAAGCGTCACCCGGCGAATCTTGTGCGGGTCCAGCCAGGAAACGTGAATGTGGGCCATCCGCCCGTCGGGGAACTTCAGGTTCGCAAAGACTACATCCTCAATCCCCTCTTGCAGATACGCATGACCGGAGGCCGAGACGCTGATAGGCTCGGCGTCAAACAGATAGCACGCCACGGAGACATCGTGCGGGGCGAGCGACCACCAGGCGTTTTCCGCCTGGCGAACGATTCCCAAATTGACCCGTTGAAAGTAAAGATACAGCGAATCGCCGACCTGCCTCTCGGCGATCATCTGCTTCATATACCCGACGGCAGGGTGATACTCCAGCAGGTGCCCGACCATGAGCTTAAGCTTCTTTTTTGCAGCCAGGTCGATCAACTCCTGGGATTCGCTAGCAGCGAGCGTTAAGGGCTTTTCCACGTAGGTGTGCTTCCCGGCCTCTAAGGACTGCTTGGCGATTCTGTAATGGTGCGGCGCGTCGGCAGCCACCACCACCGCGTCGACCGAATCGTCGCCCAGGGCAGATTTCATATCATCAACAACCTGCGCCTGCGGGTACAGACCGGCCATGGCCCTTCGGACCTTCTCGCTGAGATCGCAGACGTATTTAAGCTCACAATCGCCCAGCGAGGCGAAGTTTCGCACGAGGTTCTTACCCCAGTTCCCGGCGCCGATAACGGCTATGCTTACCATGACAGACTCCCAGTAAAAGCAGATTACAAAGCACACCAAAGGCCAACACGGCCTTGAAGTTTATCGAATATATCGTGGGGCTACCTAAACGCCAATAGGCAAGTTTCCGCTTCGACACCGTACCGCCCGCTCCTCTCCGGGCCCTGCCAGCCGATAAAATTGCTGACAAACTCGTGAACCGCCGGTCGCATGTCGATAATTCAGATAACGACATCGCGCACGTTCGCCAAGAATATTCTCAATTACTCTGCCGAACAATAAGTAACAAGGGACAACACATGATCAAAAACCTGCTTGCAAAGATCAAATCCAAGAAGGCGGTTGTTGGTGTGGTCGGCCTTGGTTACGTGGGCCTCCCGTTGGTGAGGGAATTCACCCGTGCCGGAATGAAAGTAGTAGGGTTCGACATAGACCCCGCCAAGGTCGCTGCGCTGCGGGCAGGGCACAGCTACATCGAGCACATCCCCTCTGGTGTCATAAAGCAGATGATCAAATCCAAGAGATTCTCAGCCACCACCGATTTCAAACGGCTGGGTAAGCCCGACTGCATCCTGATCTGCGTCCCAACGCCGCTGACGAAGATGCGCAACCCCGACATGACATACGTCGAAGCCACCGCTGGGTCCATCGCCAAGACGTTGCGGCGAGGTCAGCTCGTGGTGCTGGAATCGACCACGTATCCCGGAACTACACGCGAGGTGATGCTGCCCATTCTGGAAGCGTCGGGACTGAAAGTAGGTAAGGACTTCTTCCTGGGGTATTCGCCGGAACGGGAAGACCCGGGCAGGAAGGATCATACCACCAGGACGATCCCGAAGGTCGTCGGCGGGTACGACAAGAACTCCCTCGCTGCTGCAACGGCCGTGTACCAGGTTGCGATCGACACCGTGGTACCCGTCTCAAGTTGCGAGGCAGCCGAGGCATCAAAGATCCTCGAGAACACATACCGCTGCGTCAATATCGCCCTCGTCAACGAACTCAAGGTGCTCTTTGATCAGATGGGGATCGATATCTGGGAGGTCATCCGGGCCGCCGCCACCAAGCCGTTCGGGTTCACGCCATTCTATCCAGGCCCGGGCCTGGGCGGACACTGCATCCCGATCGACCCGTTCTATCTGTCGTGGAAGGCCCGGCAGTATAACCTCTCCACACGGTTCATCGAGCTGGCCGGCGAGGTGAATCTGTCCATGCCGCCATACGTTATCGCCAAGCTCGCCGATGCCCTTAACCGGCACGGCAAGGCCCTCAACGGCGCAAAGATCCTCATCCTGGGGCTCGCCTACAAGAAAGACGTTGACGATATGCGCGAAAGCCCTTCACTGGAGTTGATCGAGCTGCTGCGCCAAAAGCGGGCCAAAGTGGAGTACAACGATCCACACATCCCCAAGGCGCCGCGCACGCGCGAACACCACCTGAAGATGCGCTCCAAAAAGCTCACCCGCAAGATGCTCGCCACCTACGACGCGGTCCTGATCAGCACCGACCACAGCGTCTATGACTATGATTTCATCGTCGCCAACGCCCAACTGGTGATCGACACGCGAAACGCTACCAAGGACGTCAAACGCGGCAGGAGCAAGATCGCACGAGCCTGACCGACAGCCGTCGAATCAAAGCCTAGTGATCCACACGCACCAGCCCGGCCTCTTCGGCCAGCAGGCGAAGTGCGTGGACCTGCTCGGACCCGGGCAGGGATGTCAACTCCGGGAACTCCGCCGCACGGTAGGCTGGGCGATATTGGCCCATGACGTTAATCGCACAGCCCGGCGCGGTGCGGGCGACGATCTTGATCACCTCACCGCTACTGTCCGGGTCATTCGGCATGACCAGATGTCGAACGAGCACCCCGCGGCTAGCCAGACCATTTGCGTCAAGTTCCAACGGGCCCACCTGCCGATACATCTCCCCCAGGGCCGCTTGTGCTACGGCTGGATAGTCTTCGGCGTCCGAATACTTCCGGGCTGCGTCGGCGTCGGCGTACTTGAAGTCAGGCATGTATATCTCGACCACCCCCTCCAGCAAACGCAGCACCTCAACTGACTCATACCCGCCGCAGTTGTACACCACCGGGACTTCCAGGCCGCCCGCGCGGGCAATAAGGATCGCCTCGGCGATGGCATGGGCCACGTGCGTGGGCGTGACGAAGTTGATGTTGGCGCACCCGCGACCCGCAAGCCGAATCGCCAGCGCGGCTATCTTTTTCGGCGAGATCGTCCGGCCGTAGCAGAAATGGCTGATGTCGTAGTTCTGGCAGAACAGGCACCGCAGGTTGCACCCGGCCAGGAAGATAGTTCCGCTCCCGCCGGGGCCCACCAGGACGGGCTCTTCGCCGAAGTGCGGCCCCGCCGACGCCACGACCGCCTGGGCACCGGCCTGACAAGCCCCCAACTGACCGGCCGTCCGGTCCACCCCGCAACGCCGCGGACACAGGACGCAATTGCGAATAAGCTCTCGAAGCCGGATAAGGTTCTCAGACACACCACCCATGAACCGATTGTAGCAGCCCCTCCGTCCCAGCCAAACAGCATCTACACCACAGCTGTGTCTGGAAAACCGCTGATAGGAGCTGGTAGACTCTCCAGTGAGAATCTGATTCCGGGGCCGAAACGACAAGGCCCGTCGCAACCGCCAGCTTAACCGTCGCGCGCATCCGCAACAGCGCCACAATCGCAGATACAAGAAAGGTTCGCTCAGATGAGTGGGTTATTCGACCTTACCGATAGGACCGCCATTATCACCGGTGCTTCTCGCGGTCTTGGCAAAGAGATGGCTCTGGCCCTGGGCGAGGCCGGAGCCGACCTCCTGATTACCAGCCGAACCCAAAAGAACATCGAAGCAGCAGCCGAGCAAATCGCCTCCGCCACCGGCCGCAAGGTGATCCCGCATGCGGCCGACGTAGCAGACAGAAGTTCCGCCGAATCGATGGTCGCCAAGGCACTCGATGCCTTTGGCCGTCTCGACATCCTAATCAACAATGCCGGGATGAACGTCCGGTCACCTATCGGGCAGATCCGGGATGAGGACTGGCGGCGAATCTGGGAAGTTAACGTAACAGGCGTGTTCTACGGATGTCGGGCCGTCACCGGACACATGGTAAAGGCAGGCTTCGGGCGGATCATCAACATCGGCTCGGCCGTAAGCTTGGTGGGCCTACCCGGACGGGTAAGCTACACAGCTTCGAAAGGCGCTGTCGTGCAACTGACGCGCACGCTTGCGGCGGAGCTTGCCACCACCGGAGTGACCGTCAACTGCCTCTGCCCCGGCCCGTTCGCCACCGAGATCAACCGCCCGCTCATGGAAGATCCCAAAGCCGCCGAGGAGATACTGTCCAAGGTTCCGATGGGCCGTTTCGCCGAGATGGATGAAATAAGAGCCCCCGTCGTGTTTCTGGCAAGTCCCGCAGCTAGCTATGTCACCGGCGCCGCGCTGACTGTCGACGGCGGCTGGACGGCGTGGTAGACCGCCTCAAGATTCTCCCTCCGGCGGCGCCAGGTCGGCGAAGTCATGCTTCGGCCGCCAGCTCAGCAGCTTCTCCGTCCGCTCGATATCGAAGCGCTTTCGGGCCTCCGGCGTGGCGATACAGTGGAAGATCTCGAAACGGCCCAGCTCGTCGGCCTCCAGGGCCGCCCGACACGCCTCACCGAAATCCTCCGTATCGATCAGGCCCGGCGAGTAGACATCTTCACCTTTGCCCAGGCGGGCGTAGACATCCTCGGCACGGCACGGGTGCCACAACCGAAGCGCGACGATCCGCATCTGAGAATTCCTGCTGAAGTGTTCGCAAACTTGTTCTTGCAGCGCCTTGGTCAGCGAACACCGTCCGCGCGTCGTCGGAGAACTGACCACGCTCAGATTCTGACCTGCGTACCAGTGCCCGATCACGTGGGCCGTGCTGGAGACGTGGACGAACTTACCCACACCGACCGCATCTGCAGCCTCCAGGAGCTTGTACAGCCCTTTGACGTTGACGTCGAAAGAATCGTCAGTGCTGGGGGCCCCTGTAGCTTTGCTGGCGATCGCCATGTGCACAACCCCGCCGACACCGTCGACCGCCCTTAACACAAGAGCTTCGTCCAGAATGGATCCCTGGACGTACTCGTGCTCGTTGGGGGCTGGCGGTTGCTGCAGGTCCAACAGCCGCAACTCGTAATGCTTTCCCAGCGCCCGGACAACACCGCGCCCGACCCTCCCGCAGACTCCTGTCACTAGTAGTTTCATCGCCCCATATTCTCACCCGGACCCCGGAAGTATCAACCAGTTTGTTGGCGGGAGGGACAATTGCGCAGACGGTTGGAGCTGGCGGTGGTCTCAGCTATAATCGTGGCCTGAGCATTTCGTCGCTGCTGCAGTTTGAACAAGAGGTCCAAAGATGTCCCCACGAGCATGGTGCCCGAAAAGACTGCGCTGGGATGTAGCCGCCCCCTACAACGGCGCTGCCGAGCTCGCCAGGGAACTGCGAACATCCCCTCTGATTGCACAGATCCTCCACAATCGCGGCAGCAGCGACGTCGAGACGGCCCAGGCGTTCCTGACCCCAAAGCTTTCCGACCTGCTCGATCCAAAGGAGCTTCCAGGCACGGCCGCCGCCGCACAGCGAATCGCCCAAGCTATCAAAGCCAAGCAGCGCATCGTCATCTACGGCGATTACGACGTGGACGGAATCGCCAGCGTGGCGATCCTGCACGCCTGCATCCGGACACTGGGCGCTGAAGCCCATTTCTACGTCCCCCACCGGCTGGAGGAGGGTTACGGCGTAAACGCCCGGGCCGTCGAGAAGCTCATCCACCGTGGGATGGACTTGCTGATAACGGTCGACTGCGGGATAAGCGACACCGAGCCGCTCCGCGCTGCGGGCGAGGCCGGAGTGGATGTGATCATCACTGACCACCACAACCCACCACAGGACCTACCGACCGCCTGCGCCGTGGTCCACCCGGCGATCCCGGGGGGGGGTTATCCCAATCCCGACTTGTCCGGGGCGGGCGTGGCCTTTAAGCTCGCCTGGGAGGTAGCCCGAACCGTCAGCGGCCAGTCGCGACTGGACGAGCCGATGCGGAACTTCCTGCTTGATGCGACGGGATTGGCGGCACTGGGGACTATCGCCGACGTCGTCCCACTTGTAGGTGAGAACCGGGTGTTGGCGACATACGGTCTGCGCGGGCTGGCAGCGACCGACCACGTGGGACTGCGGGCGCTGATCCACTCGGCAGGGCTGAGGAACGAGAAACTAGACGCCTACCACGTAGGTTTCCGGCTTGCCCCTCGGCTCAACGCGGCCGGGAGGATGGGCCACGCCCGCCTGGCGGTGGAACTGCTGACCGATGCGAACCCCCAGCGGGCCAAACAAATCGCCGAGCTGCTGGGTAAGGCAAATACTCAAAGGCAACAGATCGAAAAGGCAACCACGGCCGAGGCCGTTCAGATGGTCCAGTCGCGCGGGCTGGACTCACCGGAAAATCGCGCGATCGTGCTGGCCTCGGACGAATGGCACGGCGGGGTGATCGGTATCGTCGCATCAAGGCTGGTCGAGCGGTTCGGCCGGCCTGCAATCCTTATCGCGATAAACGCAGAAGGGGTCGGTCAGGGCTCGGGGCGAAGCATACCCGGATTCCACATGCGAGACGCACTGGCCGCTTGCTCGAAGCATTTGAAGGTCTTCGGTGGGCACGCCATGGCCGGCGGACTGCGGATTCACCAAGCAAACATCGATGCATTCGAGGGCAGTTTTTGCTCTTACGCCGCTGGGCACATCAACGAGGCCCAGACGGCCCCCTCTCTGTGGATCGACGCTGAGACAACAGTAGAGAAGCTCAGCTATGACGTGGTCAGGCGTATCGGCGCACTGGCGCCGTTTGGGCGGGGCAATCCGGCGCCTGTCGTAGCGATTCGCAAGTGCAATGTCTTGACTGGGCCCAAGCGCATCGGGCGCAACGGGCAGACCGTGACCATGCTGCTGGGACAGAACGGAGCAAGCATCCGGGCGGTGGGGTTTGGGATGGGGGATCTGGCGGATCTGCTTGTGGGGGTAAGGGAGGTAGACGTTGCAGCCGAGCCGTGCCTGAACTGCTTCAACGGCAAGACGACCGCAGAGCTAAAGCTGCAAGATGTAGTCTGGGACTAAGGGCCTCTAAGCTGGGGATTCATCAGACGACGGCGACGCCTTTGTGGCGCGTAGCAGCCGCAGGGACGCAGCGACAGGTCCCGAAAGCGTATACACCATCGTCAGGACCGCCAGTGTCACGAAAGGCTGCCAAATCGCAGCCAGCGCCAGCAGCACCAGCTTTACCAGATACCCAAACGGGCGCCTTCCGCGGATGTACTGGTTGACCAGGTGGGGGTAGCGAAAACGGCCGACCATAAGCAGCGCGGTACCCAGGGTAACGACCGGTAAGGTTATACTGACTGCGGCCAGTATCCACGGGCTCGACTGCCACCCCCGCTCAATTTGCGTCAGGTGCCCGAATAGCAGGACCATCCCGCCGACGGTCGCCGCAGCGCCTGGGGTGGGCAGCCCACGGAAGTCCATGTGGGCTGATTCGTCCGGCTCGGATTCCACGTTAAACCGCGCCAACCTGAGGGCCGCACAGGCCACGTAGACACCCGCTGCGCACCACACCACGCGCTCCACGGCGAGGTAGCTTTCCAGAAAGCTAACTCGCTGCACCTGCCCTCGCAGGACCATCACCACCGTCGCGAGCATAAGCACAGCCGGTGCGACACCGAAGCTGATCATATCACAGAGACTGTCCAACTGGGCTCCGAAGTCGCTCGTCCGCCGAGTCATCCGCGCCAGCCGCCCGTCCAGCATGTCGCAAACCATCGCGACAAAAATCAGCCAGGCCGCCACTGCAAGGTTCCGCATGTTGGCAGAGCCCAAGGCATCCTTAGTCGCAAAGTGAATCGCCCCGAACCCGGCCAGACCGTTTGAGAGGGTAAACAGCGCCGGGAGCATGGACGTGCTGCGGAGGATTCGCCGCCTTCCGCGCCGTGGTTCAGCTTTTGGAGTTCTAGGTTGTCTCAGCCTGCTAATCATTGGTTTGGAGACGTTCGGTTTCAATCAAGATTGTCTGACCGGCACGGACCTTGCTTGCGATCTGAACGCAAACCCGTCCGACCAGTTCCGCCGGGACCATCAGCTCAAGGCGCGATCCGAACTTTATCATCCCAATTCGCTGGCCCCGATGCAATGTCTGTTCTTCAATGATGTCGGTTACGATCCTGCGGGCGAGGAGTCCGGCCACCTGTCGAACAACGATCGGAAACTCCCGCCCGGCGTGGTTGTACCGCAGACGAATGGTGGTCGAGACGTTCCGTTCGGACGCGTTGGGATCTCTGGCGTCCAGGAACAGGCCGCCGTGGCGGGTGATCGAGACGACGACGGCGTCTGCGGGGCTGCGGTTGACGTGCACGTCGAAGATGCTCATGAAAACCCCTACTCGCACACCGTCGCAACCCAATGGGCCTTCCGGGCCGATGTTTGTGATGTCGGTGACGCGCCCATCGGCCGGGCTCACGAACACATCCGCCTCGGTCGGAACCTGGCGGTCCGGGTCACGGAAGAACAATACCACCCATACCCACACCACCACCGGAAGCACGACCGCGGGCCAGAAAACAATCGCCAACACCACGCACAATCCGCCGGCGATAACCGTTGCAACACCCACCTCCCGCCAGCCGTATTTAGTCAACTTAAAACCCAACATCGCTCCTTTGCCAACTCAGGTATGTACATCCTAACCAACTGGAAGGCTGAATTGAACTAGTTGGGTGTCATGGGCGGGTTTGACAGGGTGTTGCGGGCCCGCAGATAGTGGGGGAGCTCTTACGTCGGCGTAAGAGCCCGTTGGGTGGCGATGGGAACTGTCCACCCGCCGCCCAAAGGGATAACTCTGCGCGCCGACGGGCAGATCGATCGGCTCGGCGGCGTTGTAGGGCCGCTATTCGATGGCTAGGTCAGTGCCCTCTATCGGGACCGTATCAACGATAAATGGTCCGGTATTCGCCAGGGGAACATTCTGGCCTGCTTCGTTGATCCCCACAATTCGCAGCCTGCAGCGCTTCGAGATGATCTCCGGGACGATCCAGGTGACCGACTCGTCCGGCTTGATGTCCAAAGCGACGGTCCGCCAGATGCGCCCGTCGTTGCTGGAAAAGTGCAGTTCGAGCGTCTCCTACTGAGGGGCCGATTCAGGCATCCAAGCTAGGATTCGGGTAGTCCCGCCGCGAAGCAAAGCGCCGGTGCGCGGCCAGCCGGGCTTGGCGCCTGGCTCGCCGCCGGCCTGTCTGACCAAATCAGGCGGAACGGGCTGCAGCATCTCCTTACGCGTTGGGGAGCCTTCCATCCCGGCAATCTGAAGGACGTCCGTAAGTCCCACACCGACATTGCCAGCCTTATCGGACGCCTCTATGCGGAACCGCAACCCAGCGTCCGTGACGGCTTCTTCGGGAATCTGAATTTCCATGCTTCCCAGTTCCGGCAACGTCTCCGGCCAGCGGCTCCAGACGATGTTATGCGGGAACTTGGCGTAGCAGACACCCAATTGGATAGATTCGCTGTCCAGGTTCGTATCCCCCACCCCCCAGGACAGGGTGACGGTATCACCAACCTCGTAAATGTGCGGGACCTTCACTTTCTTCCCGCTCTCCGTCTCGACGGTCTCCCATGGGGGCGGATCGACGCTGAGCTCGATGGCCGGAGGGCTCGTATCAACTACGTAAATCCGATGAGGCTGACCAGGCGGGACCTCCGCCACGCCTTGGCCCGGCCCGACAAACCGCATCCAATGCCATCCATCGTGATCCGCCTTGAACAGAAAGTGCGTCTGTTCCGTGCCGAAATACCCAACTCTTTCCCAGTTGGTCCCTTCGTCCTGGGAACACCAGACGGCGATTCGCGGTACGCCGTTGAGCTGATACCCGCTCGGATGGCGAGCAAAGAAGTAGTCCTTGTTGGTGTAGTAGACGCCGATGTTGTCCGCGATGGTCTCGGTAAGCTCAAGTTCTTCGGCGGGTCGGTAGTAGATCGGCGCATCGTAGGTCCAGGGAGGCAGATCAGACTGGGGGTTCCAGTGCGGGTTCTCGTCGACCTGCTGGCAACCCGCCAGCAGAGCAACAGCGAACGCTAGCCATATCGTCCAACGCATTTTACTATCCTTTCCGTGGACGCATCAACCGTCGTAACGAAACAGATACATGCCTCTTATCGGCAGAATCTGGGGGCGAGATATGATTAATTTGCCGTTACTTGAGGTACTCGAATGCGCGCTGAAACAGGTCCAGTCCCTCGGGACGGTCCACGCCGCCGCGCGTCCATTGGGGATGATGGGTGATCTGGACGAATCGCTCCGGGTGAGGCATGAGGCCCATGACGCGGCCTGTGGGGTCGCAGATCCCGGCAATGTCGTCCACACTCCCGTTGGGGTTGACCGGATAACCGCCCTCTGTGCCATTGGCATCGACGTAGCGGACAGCTACTTGGTCGCCCTCCTTCAAGGCACCCAGGATTTGCTCATCACGCGGTATGAACTTACCCTCGCCGTGGGCGATCGGGAGGGAAATCTGCTCCCCGGCCGGGAGGAACACGCATTTCTCCGATTCAGCCCGCAGATGGACCCACCGAGCCTCAAATCGGCCCGAATCGTTCCAACCCAGCGTCGCGTCGCGATTGGCTAGCTCGGGGGAGACCTTCGCCCAGGGCAACAAGCCGCTCTTGAGAAGCACCTGAAAACCGTTGCATATCCCCAATACCAACTTCCCTGCCGCGACAAACTCATTCAACGGCCCGGCCAGGCGAGCAAGCATCTGATTGGCTAGAATCTTCCCGGCGCCAACGTCATCCCCGTAGCTGAACCCTCCGGGGACGACGAGAAACTGCACCTGTCCCAACATCGCAGGATCTTCCATCAGGCGGAAGATGTGCACGCGATCGGGGGCAAAACCGGCCTTGTTAAGCGCAAAGACCGTCTCCCGGTCGCAGTTGGTCCCTGCCGCTCGTAGTACCAAAGCCCTGGGCTGTGCCATGTCGATCTCGATTCTATTTGATCTGCTGGAATATAGGACCGGCTGGGTCGTCCCTATCCGGACGAATCTTAAATCGCCAGTTGCGCTGCGGCGTATCAATGGTCAACTCAAGACCGTCGGGAACTTTCGTCAACTCCGCGCGGGCTGAGCTGGCCTGGTCGCTGGGATACGCCTCAAGCAACACCACGAAAAACGCCTTGTCTGCCTTGGCGGCGTTGGTAATCACAAGGGCGTCGATCTTGCCAGTCGGGCGGAGGCGGTCGGGGTGAAAACGCTGCTGGGTTGTGATCTCACCAACAGCTTCGGCCGGGGCGAGCACCTTCAGGTCCAACGAGCCTTTCTGACCGGTAAAGGCATAATGCCCGTCTGTGACCTTGGTAAAAGGCGAGTGAGTGTGGAAGTTCAGTTCGAACGTGACTGGCTCTTCGGCCGCCACCTCGTCGAAGATCACCCAGCAGGCGGGTTTGAGGTACAGCACATGGCGAACGAATCTCTTGAGGCCGATCGAATCTTCGTAGGCTGCCGTTGCGTCGCCGATTACGTAATCGAAATCATCCCCGCTGCTCGCATGCAGGATCTTCGCGCCGCGGTTTTCCAGGCATAGCTTATGGCCGCGGAACCAAGGCATGTTCTCGCCGACCTGGCCGACCCCGTCGACAGTGAGCGTGTTTTGCAGTTTGGTGTCCTTGTAGGTGTACCCGTCGTTGATCAGCAGCGGTTCGCCATAGGCGAATATCTGCAGCTCGCCAGCGTCAGGATGCACGTGCGAGCCGCCCGGATCGTACGAGAATTTCTCGAGGGCGTAGCGGCCGATGTGCGGGCCGCACTTAAACATGCTCATTACCTCATCGCCGCTCCAGCCGCTGCGCATGAATACCAGGCCCATATCATCAAAATGCCTGAACGTCGGCAGCTCATCCGGTGGGACGGGTTGGACCGTCGGGTCATACCAAAGCAGGTTCAGCCAGCTTGCCTTTGGAGTGGTAAGGTTGGCTTTATCCAGCACGTCTGCCAGCCATTGGGCCTGACCAATTCGGTACTCCCGCGCCAACTTACGCAGGTGATAGTCGGGCCCGTAGGTCTCCCGCCGACGCGAGTCGCCAAAGCTCAGCATGCTCATCCGGGGGGATATGTGATTGGTTGGCAGTGATGTGTAGATACGATAGTAGGCCGTGTTGGCGAACCACTTGCTGTCGCGGTAGAAATCCACGCCGAGGAAATCCCGGGCCAGGTCCATGTACTTCATCAGATACTCGGTCCCGTACGACCAGTAAGAGACGCCTTCGTGCGAAGCGCCGTCCGGTCCAAGCGAGTCCATGGTTATCTTGATCTTCTCCAGCGGCAGGAGGATCCAGGGGTCGAGGGAATCGACCTCGTCGTACAGCGCCAGGGCCGCCGTCGTCAGTGCGGTCATGTTGACCCACTGGTGGTTCTGGAGGTATTCGTCGTGCCAGAAGATCTTGCCGCTTGCGAATTTATCGAACATGTACCGGCCGCGATCGACAAGAAGCTTGCGGATCCGGCGGCGCATCGTTTCCTCCAGGTCGTCGTAAAGCCAATCGTACGCCAGCGCAATCCCGTAGATCTGGTGCCCAGCCGCTAAGTCCGCCCCACTGAAATCCCCCAAACCCCAGCTGGCGTAGGTCATGGACTTGACAATGTAATGGGTGGTGGCTTCCAAGTAATTCTCGTCGCCCGTCACCGCATAACAGAACGCCAGGCACGCGATCAAGTTGCCCGTCTGTCTTTGCCAAGTCTGCTCGACAGATGAGGACCCGCCGTGGCTGTGATGCTCCTGCGGGCCCTTTTTTGCAGCGGTGTCGGCGACCCAGCGGACCTTCTCGAACATCCAGGCATAGTACGGATCGACCTTAACCATGTGCCTGATATGCTTGATCCGCTCGGCCGTTAGGTACAGCCTTGGATGCACGCCCCGCAACTGTTGCATCGCGGACGGAAGCTCCCCGAAGCGAAAATCGTCCAGGCGATCGGCCGGTACCTCGCCCAGGTACCTGTCCTTGGTCGGCTCCTTCTGCAGATAAGTCTCGCTTTGTGCAGTTACCGCCTCTGCGCGGGGATCCTCATCCACCACAATCCGGCCTCCTATCGCCGCTGTCGCCGCTGTCGCCGCGGCGAAAAGCAAAGACAACGTCCAGAACCATTTGATCCTCACGAGGACTGGAAGCTTTCCCAAAGCCCTAATCTCCGCTGCGAACGGCCACGACAGCCCAGGCGCAACTAAAGACTTACCAGTCGAACGTCTTTTGCCAGGCGGCCTTGGCGTCGGCTGTCGTCACATCGATCAACATCCCGCTACCGCCGGAGATCGTCACCCGGCCGGTATCAGTGACTCGGCCGAGTTCACCTACGGGAACGTCCTTGACCACCCGCAAGAACGCGTCGTATTTGTCAGGCTCAACCTCCACTAAGAATCGTCCTGCCGATTCGCCGAACAGCAAAGCTGCCTCGGTGACGTCGCCGTCGGCCGGCGCGGCAGATACGTTCAGCTCAAGACCAAGCCCTCCTGCCAGCGCCATCTCCGCAGCCGCCACGGCCAGACCGCCTTCGGACAGATCGTGACAACTCCGCACGGCCCCCGCCTCGATACTCGCCTGTAAGACCAACATCACCCGCCTGCTGGTGGTAAGGTCCACCGGCGGGACATCGTTCCCGCTGGCGACTCCCTCGACCATCAAGAAGTGACTCCCACCGAGTTGGCCTTGAGTGCGGCCGAGTATGAAGATGTAGTCGCCTGGTTCTTTCGCATCGGCCGTGACGCACCGCCCGGCGTCCTCGATGACGCTCATCGCCGAGATCAACAGCGTCGGTGGAATCGCAATCGTCTCGCCGGATTCGGTCTGAAACTCGTTGTTGAGCGAATCCTTACCGGAGATAAAGGGAGTCGCGTAGGCGAGGGCGGCGTCGCGGCAGCCCTTGGCCGCCTGGACAAACGCGCCCATGCGGTCCGGTTTGTTGCAGTTGCCCCAACAGAAATTATCCAGAATGGCCGTGCGCTCGAGATCGCCGCCGACGGCGATGCAGTTTCGCAGCGCCTCGTCCACGGCGTGCAGGGCACTTTGGTACGGATCCAACACGCCCAGACGCGGATTCATACCGCAGGAAATCACCAGCGCCTTGTCGCTATCCAGCACCGGCCGGATGACGGCGGCATCACTCGGGCCGTCCTCGGTGACACCCACCAAGGGCTTGATCACACTGCCGCCCAACACCTCGTGGTCGTACTGGCGAATGATCCATTCCTTGGACGCCACATTCGGGGCCGCCAGAATCTTAAGTAATGTCTCGTTGTAGTTGTCCCTCGCGGGTGGATGGGGTGAAGGTTTATCGAGTTTCTCCCAGACGGCCTCTTTGGTCGGGCGAGGCAGGCCGTGGTGTAAGAACTCCATGTCCAACTCGCCGACAAGCTTACCGTCGTAAAACAGCCGCAGCACCCGCCCCTCCGTGCCGTACTGTCCGATTACCGTGGCCTCAACGTCCTCGTCGGCGAAGATCTTCAACAGCTTATCCAGGTTTTCCTGCGGAACCGCCAAGACCATCCGCTCCTGGGCCTCGGAGATCCATATCTCGGCGTAGGAAAGCCCTTCGTATTTCAACGGGACGCGGTCCAGGTGTACCTCGGCGCCCAGATCCTCGCCCATCTCGCCAACCGCACTTGACAACCCTCCCGCCCCGCAGTCGGTGATGGCTGTGTACAGCCCGGCGTCGCGGGCCTGGATGATAGTCTCGAGCATCTTCTTTTCGGTGATGGCGTTTCCAATCTGCACAGCGTGGGAGAACTTCGTCTCGTGCTCGTGCGTCAGCTCCCCGGAGCTGAAGGTCGCCCCGTGTATCCCGTCTCGCCCGGTCTGCCCGCCAACCATCACAATCGCATCGCCGGCGCCGGGGTTATCGAAACACTTATCGCGCGGCATGATTCCGACGGTCCCGCAGAAGACCAGCGGATTACCCAAGTACTTCTCGTCGAAGTAAACCGCACCGTTTACGGTGGGGATGCCCATGCGGTTTCCGTAATCGCGCACACCGCCGACCACGCCGCGCATCACACGCCGCGGGTGCAGCACGCCTTTGGGGAGCTTCTCGGGCGGTAAATCCGGCGGGCCGAAGCAGAACACGTCGGTATTGGCGACCGGATACGCCCCCAGCCCAGTGCCCATCGGATCGCGCACGACCCCGCCGATTCCCGTCGACGCACCGCCGTACGGCTCGATCGCCGATGGGTGGTTGTGCGTCTCGACCTTAAAGCAGACAGCGTGGTCATCGTCGAACTCGACCACCCCGGCGTTGTCTTCAAAGACGCTGATGCACCAGGGCTTGGCGAGCTGTGCCGTCGAATCGAAGATGGTCGATTTGATAAGGTTCGGTATCCGCTCGATCTCGTTTCCGGCGGCGTCGGTGACGCGGACATCGGAACGGAAGGTCTTGTGGCCGCAGTGCTCCGACCAGGTCTGTGCGATCATCTCCAGCTCCACGTCCCGCGGCTCGCGGCCGATGTTTCGGTAGTGGTCCTGGATCGCCTTCATCTCGGTGACGTTCAAGAACATATCGCCGTCGGCGGAGAGTTTCTCAAGCTCCGCCTCGTCCAGGTTGCGGATCGGGACTTCGGTGATCTTAAGCTCATAAGCCTGAGCGGTAATCTCCGGTGGGGTGTAGGCTTCAAAGTGGACCTCTTCGATGACCTCGTTGGCAAGCAGCTTGCGCGCGATCGCCTGGGACTGTCCCTCCGGGATTTGCCCGGTAAGCTCGTAGCGCCTGGCGGTCCGGGCCGAGGTAAGGTCAAAGCCCATCTCGCGGACGGCCTTTTCCGTCGAGGTCGCCACGGGATCCATCACGCCGGCCTTGAGGTGAACCTCGATGACAGCTGCACCGTTGGCGGGAGACTCACCAAGACTGTACTGCTCGATGACTGGGTCGATCAGCAGTTCCTCGGCGACCTTGCGGACGTCGGATTCGCCCAGCTCACCGGCCAGGAAATACAGCTTCACCGAGGCCACAGCTGCGACGTCCTGGAGCCCCAACTCCTTTATCTGTGCCAAGACGCCGGCTGCGCGCGGGTCCGCCAGTCCCCCTTTCGGCCTTATTTCAACACGATGGATCATGGCTTATGAGTCCTCACGACTGTCCAGGGACCAAGCATTGTAGTGACGAGCTACTAACCGCACAACAACCAAGACAACTAGGAACTGGGAAGTGCCGCCAAAGCTGCCGCGCACATAGCCGATCAGACCAAATACTTCTTATCCACCCTCACGAACGGCTTTATTTCGGCGGCGAGGTCGTCATAGCCCTCCCGGCCCATGAGCGCAAAGGTGCACTTCTTGCCCAGTTCAACGGCAGGCTGGTCGTAGGCGTTGATGTCCAGCAACTCGCCGCAGAGGGAGGTTACAAACTCGTATAGATAGATGAACTCGCCGACCGATTCCGGGCTGATCTTATCGAACTTGATCGTCACGGACGGGCGGTTCGAGACGCCCAGCGCGTATTCGGTGGCGGTCTTCTCGGCCGCCAGCAGCGCCGACAGCTTCGTGCGCCGCAGATACGCAAGGGCGGGCACATCGGCGAACACATCCGGGATCCGCACGTCGCGCGGGTGCTTGGCGACCTCCAGGAAGACGATGAGCTTGTCATTCGGGCCTTCGCGGTAGAGCTGAACCTGAGAATGCTGGTCGGTGGCGCCCAGTGCCTTGACCGGCGTCGGGCCGGCGAAGACCTCTCCCCCGTCGCGCGACAATTTCTTACCGAGCGATTCAGCCCAAAGCTGGCGGTACCAGTCAGCCAGCCCATACAGGCGATTGGAGTACGGCATCATTACGTGGATGGGTTTCCCCTTGGCGGTATAGGCGAGGTACTTAATTGCGGCGAGCATGCACGCCGGGTTTTCCCGCCAGTGCGGCGCCTCGACGCGCTTTTTCATCGCCGCCGCCCCCCCAAGCAGCGCTTCGATGTCAATCCCGCACATCGCCGCAGAAAACAGGCCCACCGGCGACAGCACGCTGAACCGCCCGCCAACATCGTCCGGTACGGGTAGCGTGGCGAACCCGTCAGTGGCAGCTATGTCATGCAACGTGCCGCGCTGGGCGTCGGTGATGGCCACAATGCGCGATGCGAAGTCGGCCCCGATTTTGTCGCGGAGCATTTCGCGGAAGATCATAAACTGACTTGCAGTCTCGGCCGTCTCGCCGCTCTTGGAGATGACGTTGATGAGCGTGGTCTTGGCCCGCCGGCCGAGCAGGCGAAGCGTATCGGCGACCAGGGGCGGGGCGACATTATCCAACACAAACAGCCGCGGCCCACCCCTGCTGCGGTCCGAAAGCAGGTTGTACGTCACCGGGTTCAGGGCAGCGTGCAGGGCGATGTTGCCCAGCGAGCTTCCACCGATCCCCAAGACGATCATGTCCGTCGTATTGGGCCTATAGCGGTCCACCAGCGCCATCACCTTCTGGCGGTAAGCTGGCTGGGCCGGGAGGGCGGCGTAGCCCAACTGGCCTTTGCGGACCTGATCCATCACGGCCTCGTGGGCGGCCCGGATCTTCGGAGCGAGGGATTCCAAGTCCTGGCCCGTGACACCATGTTCGGGCCCAACGGCCTGGTCGGTGGCACATCTCCAGTAGAGCTGAATCATGAGATTCTCCCGGCCAAGTATCTCGCTTCCCATCCAACCGGCCGACAGCTTAGCTTCAAGCGCCAGGAAAGTATACCAGAGGCGAAAGAATAGTTGACCGGGCCGGGGCTGCTGGGCTTAATGGGTCAGATAATTGCTTAAGGTCTCCGCGCTTCGGACGAAAGGCCGATCAACAGTGAACCGACAGACGAAAATCTGCATTTGGGTTATCCTGTTGGGGCTGGCGAACTTCCTCGTGTACGTCGTCCTATACGCCTACATCAACGGCGAGGCCGTCAACGGTTCGGTTGAGATAATCGACGGACAGACTCACTATTCTCTGAACAAGGGCGAGGAGGTGACACGCGGCGTGTTCATCTACAGCGGAATCCATTCGATCAGCATATGGGTTACCGTTGCGGCGGTCATGCTGGCGATGCTGACGCTGGCCAAGGAGAACATCGTCTCGTCCATGCGCTCGGCGATCGTTCGCGGGAGGACCTTCTTCACGATCCTGGCAACGATAATCACTCTTACGACCGCAGTTATCACCATCCTGTTCGTCCTGCAGTTCATCCGCCTGGCCCGTCATCCGACGCCAGCGGCGCCTGCAAGCCCACCGACGGTCACACATCCATGACGTTGAGCGTTCAAGACATCCTTGCGCCAGGCGGTCTTGTATCTGCCTCACTCACCGATTACGAGCACCGACCCGAGCAGGTGGAGATGTCCCTGGCGGTCGAGAAGGCGTTCGAGGCCCCCGAGCATCTGATCGTCGAGGCAGGCACGGGGGTGGGTAAAAGCTTCGCGTATCTTATTCCGGCAATCCTGCGGGCGGTGTATCGTCAACAGCGCATCGTCGTGTCGACCTATACCATCGCGCTGCAGGAGCAGCTGATCGGCAAGGACCTGCCGTTTCTCGCCGACACGCTGCCGCTGAAGTTCTCAGCCGTGCTGGGTATGGGGCGGAACAACTACCTGTGTTTCCGGAGGCTTGGGTTGACGCTGAAGGGGCGGGAGCGGTTTTTCTCCTCGGCCAGGCAGCAAAAGCAACTGGACAAGCTGACCGAGTGGGCGATGCAAACCGAGTCCGGGGCGCTTCAGGACATTGAGTTTCGCCTGGATGATCGCATCTGGCAGGCGGTCCGCAGCGAATCAAACCTTTGCCGGTCTCGCAAGTGCGCCCAGTACGAAAAGTGCCACTTCCAGGCGGCCCGTCGGCGCGTCCAAGCGGCGGACATCGTCGTGGCGAATCACGCCCTGTTTTTCTCCGACCTCGCCTTGCAGAGCGTCTCTGGGAGTCTGCTGGGCGCATACGACCTGCTCGTGCTGGACGAGGCGCACACGATAGAGCGAGTCGCCAGCGACCACTTCGGGCTGAGCGTCTCGTCGGCGAGTGTGCAGTTTCTGCTGCGGCAACTCTACAACGACCGGACAGACCGCGGGCTGCTGGCACTGATGGGCGACAAGAAAGCCATCGCCGCAGTCAACCGCGCCGCAGTCCAGGCCGAGCAGTTCTTCGACGCTCTAGCCTGCTGCGGCGCCCCGGCCGTCGCGCCGAGCGGGCGCATCCGAGGCCCCGACGCCGTGCCAAACACACTCACGCCGGCGCTGGCGCACGTGGCTGACCAGCTGAAGCAGCTGCGCCGCCAAAAAGGAGCGGACGAGCAGGCGTTCGAGCTGGTTGGGTTCCAGCAGCGCACGGCCGAGTTGGGAGAGAAGGTCCATCAACTCATCTGCCAAGTCAATGAGGACCACGCCTATTGGGCGACTACCCGCACCACGCGAACCGGCCGGTCCGTTACGCTGGCATCGGCGCCGATCGACGTGGCGCCTATCCTGCGGCCGCTCATCTTCGAGTCGGTAAACTCCGCCGTGCTTACCAGCGCGACTCTCGCCACGGCCCGCGGAGGCAAACACGGGTTCGACTACCTTCGCGGCCGATTGGGTCTGGAAGAAGGAAGGGAGCTGCTCCTGGCGAGTCCGTTTGATTTCCGCCGCCATGTGGCGCTGCATATCGAGACGCACCTGCCGAATCCCAACGACCTCCAGGCGTTCCTGGACCCGGCCTGTAAGGCCATCGAATACTACGTGGACAAATCCCAGGGCCGCTGCTTCGTGCTGTTTACCAGCTATGCAATGCTGCGAGCAGTAGGCGAACAGGTCGAGGCGTTCTGCCGGGACAAGGACTACCAACTGCTCATCCAGGGAAAGTCCCTACCGCGCACGGCCATGCTCAAGCGGTTCCGCCTGGGGGGGCGGTCCGTGCTGCTGGGGACGATGAGCTTCTGGCAGGGCGTGGACGTGGCTGGCGAGGCGCTTTCCAACGTCATCATCGCCAAGCTCCCCTTCGCCGTCCCGAACGAACCTATCGTCGAAGCCCGGATCGACGCCATCCGCCAGGGGGGTGGCAACCCCTTCGGCGAATACCAGCTTCCCGAAGCAATCATCCTGTTCAAACAGGGCTTCGGAAGGCTCATCCGCTCAACAACCGACACCGGGTTTGTGGTCGTCCTGGACCACCGCATCGCCACCAAGCCCTACGGCAGGGCCTTCCTGGCCGCTCTACCGGAGACGCGAATCATCCGCGATGAGTTTACCGGTAAGGCGTCGGGGCGCTAGCCCGAATATTTCATGACCTTTTCGCGTCCGGCGGGGCCTTGTCAAACCATCGAATCTATTGCCATATCCTCTTTCGTAATAAGCTGTTGTGCGTAATTACACAAAAACGTCATGAAATATCCGGGCTGGCCTATCTATGCGGTATGCTGGGTTGGGGGGGGCCTTGGACCGGGCTGATTATTCGCCGTTGTGCTGGAGGATTTGCACGTCCCCCCGGAAGCTGCGCAGCTGCTGGAGACGCCGCGCCGAGATGGTCGCCTCGATCTGGGCCTTCGAGTCAGCGAACTGCTCTCGGCGAATCTTGGCGTGCTGGGCGATGTACTGCATCAACTTACCGTTTCTGCAGTCCGCTGTCAGCGTAACGTGGACCAGGGCGCCTTCGGCCTGGAACATCACGGCCTTGACTAGAGCATCGGCGCCTTCGCCCGTGGTAGCCGAGATGAACATCGCGTTGGGGTACTTGCTGGTGAGGATCGTCCGAACGGTCGGGTCGCTGATATCGTCGATCTTGTTAAGCGCAAGCAGTCGCTTGTTCTCGCTGCAGCCCAGCTCACCCAGGACGCTGCGGGTGGCGGCGATCTGTCGGTCCACGTCCTCGTGGGCCGCGTCGGCGACGTGAATGAGCATGTCGGCGCCGATGGCCTCTTCCAGCGTCGCCTTAAAGCTGGCCACAAGGTGATGCGGTAAGTCGCGGACGAACCCGACCGTGTCGGAAAGAAGGACCTGCTCCCCATCGCCGAGGTTCCAGCGACGGGTCTTGGTCTGCAGCGTGGAGAAGAGCTGATCGGCCACATACACGCCCGCCCCGGTCAGCAGATTCATCAGCGTGCTCTTACCGGCGTTGGTGTAACCGACGAGGCAAACGCAGAAGGCGTCGGAACGGGTCTTGACCTGGCGTATCTTGCGCTGGTCGATCTGGTCGATCTTGCGCTTCAGATACGCCACCCGCTTGTTGACTAACCGGCGGTCGATCTCGATTTGCTTCTCGCCGGGACCGCGGGTCCCGATACCCCCCACCGCCGCCACCGCAGTGGTCGCCCCGCCGGCGACCCGTTCCAGGTGCGTCCACATGTGCCGCAATCGCGGATACGTGTATTCCAGCTGCGCCAGCTCCACCTGCAGTCGGCTTTCGGCTGTACGGGCATGGACGGCAAAGATGTCCAGGATCAGTTCGCTGCGGTCGAGGACCTTGCGATGGGTGATCTCCTCCAGGTCGCGGATCTGTGCGGGAGTGAGGTCATTATCGAAGATAACGACATCGGCCTTGTTTTGGCGGCAGCGGGCGCCGATTTGCTCCGCCTTACCGCTGCCGACGTACAGACCCGCATGGATCTTCGTGCGGCGGGCGATGATTTCATCGACGATGCTTGCCCCTGCCGTGCGCACCAGGCTGCGCAGCTCGCCAAGGGGATCGGTTTGATCTGTTTTGGAATCCGCGAGGATCACCCTCACCAGCAGCGCTCGTTCCCGTTGCACCGCCAGGTCTGTCCGCTTCATCTCAGTCATGGAGTGTATTTGGTCCCTCTATTGATCATTATAGCATCAAATCGCCCAGTCTCCTACCGTCCAAAGACCCACAGCACCAGTGGTAGGACCAAAACCAGGTACATCACGGAGTTAACCACGAACAAAACGGACGCCTCGCGAGGCTTGAGGCCGAACATGTTAGCCACGGCTACCATGCTGACGGCCGTGGGCACGAGCGATTGCATAAGGAAAATCTTGCGGGTCAAACCAACCACGGGCCAGGCCGTCAGCAGCATCAGCTGCACCAGGCCCAACCCGATAAGCAGGTTCACGCCGAACCGCATCACCGCCAGCGCCACCAGCATATTCTTCATCGGGCCTATGTGCGAGATGTGAAGCCGCAGGCCGATTGCGAAATACGCCATTGACGTAAACACGAACATCAAAATGTCCAGAACGTGATAGGCCTCCAGTCGCGGCGGGGATTTGACGCCTGCGGTGGAAATACACAGCGCGATGATCGACGAAACCAGCCCCAGCGACCGCCAATCGAAAATGCTCCGCACCATCAGCCGCCCCAGCGAACCCCCGCCGGGCCGCGAAGTGTAGTTGCGGGCGATCGGATACATCACGAACACCAGTGCGGGCGTGAACATCAGCGTGTATATGCAGGCGCGGCCCAACCCCTCCGGGCCCAGTAGGATGTATATGACAAACCCGCCCATTGTGAATCCCCAGTTACCGGCGGCGACGGATATGGCAAAGAGGCCCCGCTCGCCTCTGTCCCTGCCCAACAACCTTCCACCCGCCAGGCCCAGCGCTGCCATAATCAGAACCTGAACCCCGGCCAGGCCGGGCAGCCAAAGCTCCGCCAGCTGCGGGGCGACGCGCCAGATGCTGAGGAACCCCACCGCGGGATACCCCACGACAGCTACTATTGTCATCAAGGCGTGGGAGGTGTGCTCCGAAGCGGGCCTGGCGCGTCGGACGAAGTACCCGGCCGCCGTCGAACCGAGGATCACCGATACGGTCAGGATGAATTTGGTCAAGATGGACATATACGCCATGGATGCGATAACGGCAGTCGACGAGGCTAACGGGGCTGGCGGGCTGGCGGCAAGCATAATCCGGGTGCACTTCGCCGGGGGGAAACAAAAAACTTATCAAGCGGGGAGCTTTACATCGGCTTGGGCATCGGTAATCTACAGAGGTTCGGTTAACCAACAGCCCAACTGCCCCTCAAGAGGAGAGCTGCCGTGAAAAAGATCGCATTGACAATCCTGCTTACCGGTGTGATCTGGGCCCCGGCCCTGGGCGATTACGAACCGGTAGACGTACCACTCCGCCAGGTCGTGCTTTTCTCCAGCGGGGTCGGATACTTCCAGCACGGCGGAACCGTCAAGGGCAACGCCGCCGCCACGCTTATGTTCAAGACCGACCAGATCAACGACGTGCTGAAATCGATGGTCCTGATGGACTTCGGCGGCGGGACGATAAGCTCGGTCAGCTACGGCTCTCGCGACCCGCTCACCCGCGCGTTGAAGAGCTTCGCCGTGGATATCTCCGACAACCCGGACATGGCCAAGCTGCTTAATCGGCTGCGGGGAGCGGAGATCGTCGTCGAAGCGCCGGATAATATCGCCGGTAAGATACTCGGCGTCGAGAAGCGCAAGAAGCAGGTCGCCGTGGGAGGTACGGCCACGATCATCGAGGAGGTTATCCTCAACATCGCCACGGGCGAGGGGATCAAGTCGGTTCCGATGAGCACCGTCCAGAACCTGAATCTGAAGGACAAGAAGCTCGCCGGGGAGCTGAACCAGGCACTTGAGCTTCTGATCGCCTCGCACGACACACAGCGAAGAGGAATGACGGTACGTTTTACCGGGAAGGGAAAGCGAGATGTGTCCGTCGGTTATATCATAGAAGCACCGGTATGGAAGACGTCGTACCGCCTGGTGCTGTCGGGGAAAAAACCGGGCCTCCAGGGATGGGCGATCGTAGAGAACACCACCGACGCCGACTGGAAGCAGGTACAGCTCGTCTTAGTCAGCGGGCGCCCGATCTCGTTCATCCAGGACCTCTACACCCCACTATACCTGCCCCGACCGGTCGTCAGACCCAAGCTGTACGCATCATTGCGGCCCCGGATGTATGAGGAAGGGATCGAGATCGAATCCAAGATCCAAGCGGCTAAAGATATGCTTCGCCGTGCCCCAGCACGCGAGTACGCGGCGCGCAGCATGGCAGGCAGGCCTGCTATGCTGGCTCGAGCCGCCAAAGAAGAGAGTCTCCTACGAACTGTTGTATTGGATCAGGGCGTGGAGGCGATCGCAGCGGCGCAAGAAGTCGGCGAGCTGTTCCGCTTCTCGATCGAGGCGCCCGTCGATCTGCCTCGGCGTCAATCGGCGATGCTGCCGATCGTCAACTGTCCCATCGCCGCCGAGAAGGTCAGCATCTACAATCCCGCCGTCCTTCGGACCCACCCCCTAAACGGCGCGTATCTGACGAATAACACGGACCTGAAGATTCCGGCCGGGCCCGTCACCGTATTCGATGAGGGCGTCTACGCAGGCGACGCACAGATCGACGACATGGTTCCGAACGACAAGCGGCTGATCTCCTACGCCGTGGACCTGAACGTCTCGGTCGATTCATCCCAGAAGTCCTCGACCAGCATCATAAGCGGGCAAATCGACCGCGGGGCCTTGTACATAAAGCATCGGCGCCTCTATACGCACAAGTACGTCATCAAAAACAAATCCGACCAGGCGCGCCAGGTGATCGTCGAGCACCCCTTCCACGCCAAGCGGAAGCTGCTTAAGCCAGACAAGTACGAAGAGAAGACGCCCAAGCTGTACCGCTTCCGCCTACCGGTAGAACCCGAGGCGACAGAAGATTTCGCCGTCGAAACCGAGCAGGTCCACTTTGAGACGGTGGGGATCGTCGATTCAGCCATCGACCTGCTGCTTCGATACTCCAAGCGTGGCGAGATATCCGAGAAGGTCCGCCAGGCGTTGGCAAAGGCGATCCGCATGAAGCAGCAGGTCACCGAGCTTGTCCAGAGGCTCGAGGACTTGACCAAGCAGAAGCGCGAGATAGAGGTCGGGCAGGAGCGCCTGAGGCGCAACCTCAACTCCGTCGGGCGTACCAGCTCGCTCGGGAGGCGATACCTTAAGACGATGAGTCAACAGGAAGACCAGATCGACGCACTGGGTGAGCAGATCGACACGACCCGTGCGAAACTGGAAGCTAAGAGGGCCGAACTTCGCCAGTACCTCGACGGTCTGAAGGTGGATTAGCGCTTCAGCTTCACTGGACCACGGACGCACCGGCGGCGGCACAGGTAGTGAATACCGGACACTGGTGGCCGAAACGCCGCGCGAAGTCCTTGCGGATGGCGCGGGAAGCCGCCTTGGCCTTTTTCGCCTTAGCCAGGATAATCGCGCACCCGCCGAAGCCGCCGCCCGTCAACCGCGCCCCGTAGACCCCGTCGAGCCCGCCGGCCAGGTCGACGATCGCGTCCAACTCCTCGCAACTGACGCGGTAATCGTCGCGCAGTGAAGCGTGGGATTCGAACATCAGTGCCCCGAACTTCGCATAATCGCCGGCCCGAAGCGCCTGGGCCCCTTCCAGCGTGCGGGCGATCTCGCCTACGACGTGCCGAACGCGCATGAGCTGAACGCGGTCGAGCGCATCGTCCGACTCGCCCTTTGCAATCGCCTCTTCGTCCAGATCGCGCAGCGTCGGAACCCCGAGACGCTCAGCGGCGGAGTGACACTGTTCCCGCCGGAGGGCATACTCGCCGGAGGCCAGGTCGTGCTTGATCTGCGTGTCGACCACCAGGACGGCTATATCAGGATCGTCGAACGGAACCTGCTCGCCTTCACCGCTGCGACAGTCCAGAAGAAGCGCCCGCCCCCGCTGCCCCATCAGCGAGATGGATTGATCCATGATCCCAACGGGCACGCCGGCGAATTCGTGCTCGGCCTTTTGACACAGCAGCGCCAGTTCGCCCGGCTCGATACCGTTCTTCTTGTTGGCGGCCGCCAGAAGCGCCATCGCGGTGGCTATCTCCAGCGCGGCCGAGCTTCCCAGCCCGCCGCCGATCGGGATATCGGTTGTCAGCAAGATATCGGCCCCACGGGTGACCAGCCCGCGCTTGGCGAGTCCAGCCGCGACGCCACGGCAGTAGTTGCTCCAGGGAGGGGCGCCCGGTTCGATCTGCCCGGCCAGGTCAATCGACGCACGCCCGTCGGCTTGGGCCGAAGCGAAGGTAACGATGCTGTCGTCGCGCAGACCGTACACACCGTAGGTGTAACGATCGATGGCAATCGGGAGGACGAAGCCCTCGTTATAATCGGTGTGCTCGCCGATGAGATTAACCCGACCGGGCGCACGAACAATACCGCTGGCCTCTCGGCCGTACGTCGAGTGGAAGATTTCACGGATCGTTTTTATTTCCATCCACAAAAAACGTAGTCAAGAACGGCCGCTCTGTCAAGCAGAGCTTGTCGTCTCGTCCGACTCAACGCCCCCCAACCCGATCGTCTCGGATACTTCGCGCATCCCCATAATCACGTCGGTGATCAGCTCCGACAGTTCCACGCCGAGCATCTCGGCGCCTTTTTCGATAACCTGGCGGTTCACCCCGGCCGCAAATCGCTTGTCCTTCCATTTCTTCTTAACCGATTTAGCCGTTAAGTCCTTCACGGACTTAGACGGGCGGACCAAGGCGGTGGCCGCTACCAGACCTGTCAGCTCGTCGATCGCGTAGAGCGTCTTTTCCATCTGGGTCTGCGGGGCAACGTCGCTGCAAATCCCCCACCCGTGCGAAATCGCCGCGCGGATAAGCTGCTCGGGCCAGCCACGTTCGGTCAGAATCTCCTTCGTCTTAGTGCAGTGGGCGTCGGGGAATTTCTCGTAGTCCAGATCGTGAATAAGACCCACGATACCCCAAAGCTCCTCGTCGTCGCCTGTCTTGCGGGCGATGTATCGCATCACCGCCTCGACGGCGAATGCGTGGTTTATCGTCCTATCGGCGCTGTTGTATTCGCACAGCAGGACCATGGCCTCGTCGCGCGTGGGTGTCTGCGCTGTCATAATCTGCTCCTTGGGCGGGTCTTTGTCGCAGAGAAAAAAGTATCGCCGCCGCGTAAGATCCGCAAGGACCTTCAGCGCGGCGGCGTTGCAGAACATATATGATGTCTTGAGGATTAGACCAGATCGCATGCCTCCGGCGGGATCCAGTGCTCCTCCTGACCGGCCCATTTGACGTTGCACCCGAGGGGATTCGTCACGGGCACGGGCGGCTCGCGGGCTTCAAGCATGGCGTCCAGCGCGTCGCGAAGCTCGTGTGTAGTCTCCTTGCCTCCTTCGCGCGGGTTGTCGTCCATCCTGCCGGTATAGCCCAGCTTGCGATCGGCGTCGAAGACAAAGTAGTGCGGGGTGCGCAAGGCGCCGTATGCGCGGGCTACGTCCTGGGATTCATCGCGGACGTAGGGGAACTGGAATCCCTTCTCTTCAACCCGCCTGACCATATGCTCGAATGTATCCATCGGGTGGTTATCCGTTTCGTTGGAGTTTATGACGATCATCTCGACGCCCTTGGGCGCATACTCGGCCTGCAACACGTTCATCCGGTCCTCCGAGCCAATCACGTACGGACAGTGGTTGCAGCTGAAAACAACAATGAGAATCTTGGCATCCGCGAAATCGCCCAGCGAGTAGTTCTTCCCGTCAACTCCTGGCAGGTCGAAATCCGGTGCCGATTCGCCGATCTGTAATGTAAAGGCCATAGTCCTCTCCTAATTTAGAGCAATTTAAGATTCTCTGTTCCGTCCTGACCGGCTGCGGCTTCGGCTGGCTTCGTCAGGCTGCATCGGCAACCCGCTGGGTTTCCTGCTTCGCCTTCCTTGTCAGCCTCGTCCTCGCTCGGCCATCACCGAAACATTAAACCTTAAAGTACTCTAGGTGTCGTGTTGTTCGGGCATCCGCCCGATTATACACTCCCGGGCGCTGTTGGGAAGCGAAGGACCGCCTGAGCTGCTTGTACACCCCCGCCGGTGGAGATATGATTTAGCAGTTATTGCACACAGTTGTCCACAGTCAACACTCCTTGCCGCTAATAGGAGATAGTACCATGGCCAAGTTCAACAGATCCGTCAAGCCCAAGCGGCTCCCGGCCGCCAGGTCAGCCAAGCCAAAAACCGTCACGTTCGGCGTTTGCGGCCCCTGCGATCCGCGAATCGATGAAGCATCCCGCAAGCGGGCGGTCAACATCGTCGAGATGGTCGCCGGCGAGATCGCAAGATCCGTCAAGGAACCGTCCGGCGAGCCGGTAGGCGTCGTCTACTCGCCCGTGTTGGTGGACGGCGAGAAGCAGGCCGACATCGTCGCCGCCCAGTTCCGCGCCGCCGGCGTCGACGCCGTCGTATGCGCACCCGACACGTGGGCGTTCCCGCAGCTGACGCTGATAAGCCTGCTGAGCCAACTTCCCGCCGTCACGCCCGTCAACATCACCTGCGGAAACAGCGGGCCCAAGCCCGGTGTAGTCTACGCACACGCCGCCAACGGCGCGTTGGCCCAGTCGGGCCGGCTGGTCGCGCTGAACGTTGGCACCTGGCCGAATACGCCAATGCGCCCGAAGATGACCGACGCGACGGGCGAGGCACTGATCGATTGGTGCTACGCGGCGATGACATACGCGGGTCTGCGAGGGAAGCGGGTTGTCGTCTTCGGTCACGACTCAATGGGCATGGAGACGGCCCTGGCCCACGTGATCCCCACGCGGCGGACATTCGGGCTGGAGGTGACACGACTGGACATGAAGCTGCTGTCGGACATGCTCGCCAAGGGCGCCTACGACGCCAAGGAGCTGAAGGAACTGCGCCGCTGGTTCGACCGGAATGTAGGAAAGCGGATCGAGCTTCCCGACGCCCCGGCCAGCGAGCGGTTCAACCAGTCGCTGGCGCTGTATCTGATTGTCCGCGATCTGATGGCCGACCTGAACGCCGTCGGCGGCGGATTCATGAACCAGTTGGAGTGGGGCTCCGATAGGCGAGGAATTATGCTCCCCGTCCCCGACGCCATGGAGAGCCTGTTCAACTCCACCTTCGACCACAACGGCCCCAAGCCCGCCGTCCCGTACGCCACGGAGGCGGACTTCCAGGCACTATTGACGATGCTGGTTATGACTTGGATCTCCGCGGGCAATCCCCCGCTGTTCATGGACTTCCGTAAGGTATGGGAACCGTGGGAGATCCAGGGCCTCGCCAAGAAGCTGAAGGTCAAGTTCACCGCAAAGGACCTATGGGCCCAGCGCGGGTTTGTCGACGGGAACAACAGTGGATCGGCGAGCTTCAACTGGGCTGCCAAGCCCGGCGCCTCGCCGGATCGGTGCATGAGTTGCGTTTCCATGCCGATCGCCGATCCCGCCTACTTCCCCGGCGGCGGAAACAGCGTGACGTTCATGACACCGGGCGGGATTAACGGTATCGCCGGGCGGATGGCCTACGGAGCGACCAGCGGGATGTTCAGCATGATCTGGGACGAGGCCGTCACCGTCCAGATGCCCCCCAAGCTCGCCACCGCCGTCGCCAACACCTCCAACTGGAACTGGCCTCACACGTTCGTTGTGCCCAAGTACGCCACGATGGCGGAGTACAAGCAGTACGCACCGGCCAACCACCTGCACATGACCTGGAACTTACCGCCTGCCCGCCTCCAGCACTGGATGGACCTGACGAACGTCCTCAGCGTAACTCCCTGGTCGCAACGTCCCCCCTGCGTGCCGGGCGTGGACCGTCCGGCGCCGCTTCTGCACTTAATCAACGGCGGCGAGAACACCACCAAGAGACTCCTGGCCGGCAGGTAGGACTCGCGAGGGAGTAAGTCCGTATGCGTAAGAAGATTCTGATGGACGTCGATTTTCGCCGGCCCCTGGGCCGGGACGAAGGTTGGGAGTCCCCGACGGCCGGCGCGGCCGGGTGGGAAGCACCAGCCGGCGAGGCGGACTTCCAGATCACACGGGCCGGGACGCTGCTTACGCCTTCCAAAGGGCGGTCCGTCCGTATCGAGGGCGCGGGCGTCCAGACACGCAACGGCGACAGCATCGAGCTGAAGTTCCGCCCGCTGGATCGGACCAAGGCGTTCGTGCGGTTGGGGTTTACCGGCGGGATGGAGAACGCCGGGGCGAAGCTGGCCCTCAACAGCGGGCGGGTGACCCTCAGTACGAGCGAGTGGACACACCCCCAGCCGATCGCGACCGCCCGCATAAGGATTCCCCGCCGTCGATCGCACGTGCTGCGGGTCGAGAAGACCGACTGCGGCGACGGGCTGCGGACAAACGCCGACATCACCGTCTACTTGGACGGCGCGAAGGTCCTGGAGGCCCGCGACGTCGACGTTCTACCGCAGATCGGCGTCTCCGTAGGCGCCGGGGGCGGGCGCGTGCTGCTGGAGCGGTTCGTCCATCGCGGGATACCTTCCGGGATCCCGGAATTCCTCCACATCGGCGGGTACCAAGTGCTCAACTCCAAGTCGATCGAGAAAAACCTCGCCTCGATCAAGCGCGGGCTCGTGGCGGCCGCCGAGGTCGGCGTGCAATTGCTCGTGACGCCCGAGACGTCGCTGACGGGATTGTATCCGACCGATCCGGTCACCAAGAATCCGGGCCGGGTCGCGGCCGCCGAGCGGAAGCTGCAGCGGTTTATCGCCGGACTGAAAAACGCGCCGTACGTGGTCGTGGGCCTGCCCATCTGGCGCAGCGTCCCGGGGCATCGGCTCGGGAGGACACGCTACAACGCCTCGCGCGTCTACGGGCCCGACGGGGCCATCGTCGCCACCTGTGAGAAGATTCACTCCTGCGAGACCCAGTTCTGGCACGGGTATCGCCTGCACGAGTTCGACATCTACGGCGTACCGTGCTCCATGCACATCTGCCACGACGCGCGATACCCGGACGTCTGGACCCTCCCGGTGATGTTCGGTGCGAGGGTCATCCTTCACCCCGCCAACGGCGGGACGATTAGCGGAAGCGTGGACGCGTTCGAGAAGTCGGGGCGGCGATATACGCAAACCTCGCACGCCTTCTACGTCTACGTCAACGGCGGGGGTGGGTCCCACATCTGCGGGCCGCAGAAACACGATAGTCTGATCGCCGTCAGCGATGAGGCCCGGCGCGACCAGCCTGCCTTTCCCACGGTGGGCAAACCCGTACCGTGCCTCATCCATGCGCGGATTCGCGTGCCCAACGCGTTTGGTTACTGGCCGGTGCGATCGTTCCGAGCGTCGCAAGAGACGGCCCAGGCGTACGCCGCGCTGTATCGCTCGCTGGGAGGGAAGCGCCAGGCGCCGCCCCGTTAACACCCCTAGGCGTTGGACACTTCGATCAGCTTGTTGAGTTTGGCTTCGGAGGCACCTGAGTCGATCGACTGGATCGCCAGCGGGACGGCCTTTCCGATCGTCTCGGATTTACCGGCCACCGTCAGCGCAGCGGCCGCGTTCAGCACGACGATGTCGCGGGCCGGACCTCCCTTGCCCCCCAGCACCTGGCGAATGATAGCGGCGGACTGCTCGGGGGAGCTTACCATCAAGTCGTCCAGGCTCGCCGGAGCAATCGAGAAATCCTCCGGTTTGATCGTCGTGGTCGCCACCGACCCGTCCTTCCATTGTGAGACCTTGGTCGGCGCGGTGGTGGAGATCTCGTCCAGCCCGTCTTCGGCGTGGACAACCATGGCGTGAACGGCGCCAAGTGCGCCGAGTACCTCGGCGATGGTCTCGGTGAGCTTACCGTCGAACACGCCCATAACCTGCCGCCTCGCCCCGGCCGGGTTCGTCAGCGGACCCAGAACATTGAAGATCGTCCGCACGCCCAGTGCCTTGCGAACCGGAACGGCGTATTTCATCGCCGGGTGGCACAGCACGGCGAAGCAGAAGCAGACGTTCGCCTGATCCAGACACCGCGAGACGCACTCGGCGTCGGCGTCGATATTGACCCCAAGAGCTACAAGGACATCGGCCGATCCTGAGACCCGCGTGTTCGTGCGATTCCCGTGCTTGGCGACCTTGACGCCCGCACCCGCCGCCACCAGGGCTGCGGCGGTCGATACGTTCAGCGTGCTGAGGCCTGTCCCGCCGGTACCGCAGGTATCGATCACCTCCGCCCCGCCCGTGTCGATCCGCAAGACGTGCTCTCGCATGGCCTGGGCGGCACCGGTGATCTCGTCGGTGGTCTCCCCCTTTCCCGCCAAGGCGACAAGCAGCCCGGCGATCTGCGCCTCGGACAAAGCCCCGTCCATGATCTGCCCAAAAGCCCAGTGCGTCTGGGACCGGGCCAGATCTCCGCCCGCGATCACCGTCTTCAGAATGTCACTATATGAGTTGTCCGCCATGTGGCTTCGCCTTAAAAATGGTTTCTGTTTTGCTGTTCACGCGACCGCGGGATTATATTCGACGGGCAGGCGGGATGACAACGCTCGGTTTGAGCCCGAAGCGCAGCCTCGCGAGATACATATCAGACCGCTTACCCGCCGGCAACGGAAATCGAACGGGAGCACATGCAGATGGCACAGGACCTGAGGCCCGCTGTTGAGTTCAACGTGGGCAGTCCGATTGGTCAGTTCCGTTTCGTTCCGGTTTCGACCGGCCCGCAGAAGGCCTTTCTCGTGGTGCATAGCTCATGCGCCGAAGTCGATCCGTATCATCGGATGTTCTTCCTTCCAACCGACACGCTGAAGCTGTCTGCCTTCAGCGAAACCGGACAGCAGCTCTGGCGGCGCGACTTGGGCGGCGGGATGATTCCTGGGATGTGGTTCTGCCCGGTCCTACCGTTCGACCTGGACGGCGACGGCGTCGATGAGATCTGGCTGGTCAATAACGCCGATCCGGACCATCCGCTGAACCACGAGCAGCTCATCCTCGAACGCAGCAGCGCCGCCACGGGTGAAGTGATCGCCACTCGCCCCTGGCCGCAAGTCGACCGCTCCCTGGAGATCGGTTTCGCCTTCCGCAACTTCATCAACGCCGGCTTGACGCACGGGCGACGCCGGCTGATTACCGCCCAGGGCACCTACGGGACAATGCAGCTTCAGTGCCTTGACGATAAGTTGCAGCAGATCTGGTCACGGCGGATCGCCCCCGACGATCCGGGCGCCCGCGGGTCGCACATGTTCCCCGTGTTGGACATCGACGGCGACGGGCGCGACGAGCTTTTCTGGGGTGAGCGGTGCATCGACATCGACACGGGGACCGATATCTGGGTTGGCGACGCCGAGGGGTGGACCGGACATTCCGACGTAATCCAGCCGACACTGAATCGCTCCACCGGGCGCTGGAGCATCTACACCCTGCGCGAGGCTTTTGAGCCTGACCACGGCGCAGTGGTAATGTTCGACGACGCCGGGCGAGAGCTTTGGGCCCATCGCAACATGGGCCACATGGACATGGGCTGGACGGCGCGTCTCGGCCCGGGCGGTGAGCACCTATGCCTCGCCGTTCAAATTGGCGACAAGACCGCCGGGCCGGAGGGCTTTGAACGGTCGGGCGAAACGCAGTTCCTGTACGATGTCACGGGTAACCCGCTGAGGGCGACTTTCGGCCTGTGCTACTCGATCCCTGTGGATTTCAACGGCGACGGGGTGCACGAGCTAACGTACACGAGCGGCAAGCGAACCGGACAGGTTGTCGACCGGACGGGTACGGCGCTGTATCAGCTCCAGGGCCGACCCGCCGTGGCGGGTAAGATTCTCGATGCCCCCGGCGAGCAGATTGTCACCTACGACGCGGATGGGACGGTTAGAATCTACTGCTGCCCAGAGGCGACCGATACGCCCGAAGCGGCCGAGCGATACTCACACCCCTACTACGTCGCTTCCCTGCGCCTTTGGGCGATGGGGTACAACAGAACCAACCTCGGCGGACTGTAGGCAGGTTGGACAAGGCAGGGGGCAATCCGTATTGATTGGCCCCATCGGTAGTCGATAAGTAACATAACAGGCGCACAGACCACCCATGATGGATTCAGACTCCACATCGATGCGAGGCGCCGACATCCGCGGGCGGGCGGGGGCGTCGCGAGCGAAGCTGCGCCTCATCGGCCTGAGCGTGGCCGTACCGTGCTGGGCGGCGCTGGTCCTTGCATACTGGCTCGAGCCTCGCGCGGGCGGTTATGGGACGCACGAACAGCTTGGCCTCCCGGCGTGCAGCTTCCTGAGCGAGACGCGCTGGCCCTGCCCCAGTTGCGGTCTGACCACGTCAGTGACGGCGATGGCCCACGGTAAGCTGATCCGGGCCTTCCGGGCCCACCCATTTGGGATTGTCGTATTTGCGCTGGCGGTTATACTAGGTTTAGCAGGGACGGCCCAGCTCATTACAGGACGTAAGCTCATAAGCAAGCTGCGGGTGGGGCCCTGGTGGGTCGCGGCGGGAATCATAGGCCTGCTGGGTGGGTGGGCCTTAAACCTGCTTACGGGATACGCGACCGGCCGGCTGCCTGTTCCATAATACGCACTAAGAAAGGTTCCCAAGACCAAAATGACAAACAAGCCGTGGGTACTGATTCCAGCCGTCCTTGCCCTTTCGCTGCTGGGCGGATGTAACATTCTGGGGTACTTCGGGTATCTGATCGCCCCTGAGGGTCCGACGAAGAAGGTCGAGGCGGAATTTGACGGCCTGGAGGGCCATAGCGTCGCGGTCGTCATATACTCCGACCAGAAAGTGCAGTTTGAGCACCCTTGGGCGGCTTCGGAACTGTCACACGCCATCGCCGAGAAACTCCGCGAGCAAGTAAAGCACATCACGGTGCTGGATCCCAAGAGAGTACTGAAATACCAGGCCGAGCACGTCCGTTGGGACACGATAGAAAAGACCCGTCTGGGTAAGGACCTGGACGTGGACTTCGTGCTGTATGTGACGCTGATTGAGTTCGCCACCCGCCGGCCGGGCGCTATGCATCTGTATCAGGGACACATAGTGGCTGAGGCGAGCATCTGGGATGTCTCACAACCCGAGCGCCAAGGCCGCCTCTGGTACGCCGGGGACCTTACCGCAACGCACCCCGATACCCCCGTCGGGCAGCTCTCCCAGGACGACAGGGAGATCCGATACAACGTCGAGCGGCTGTTCGCCGAGAAGCTTGCAAAGAAGTTCTACAAACACAAGGTGCCCAAGGAGCCATGAGCAGGTCTTGCAGCTTCAGCTTCGTTGTTCTTATCGCGGCCTCGCTGTTGGGCGTCCCGGGTTGTGCGGGGATCGCGTGGTTCGTGGCCCAGTTCGCCCCGCCGCAGAAGACCAAGGCCCTCTACACCATCCCGAGAGGCACGAAGGTGCTGGTGTTTGCGGACGATCCTGCCGGCGCGCTGCAAGACGTTTCGATTAAGGCTGAGTTGACCAAACGGCTGAACGAGCAGATCGGCGCCAACAAGATCGCCGACGAGACGGTCCCCTACCAGAAGCTCCTTGATGTGCTCACCTCAACCCCCCAGTTCGGTCTGCTGTCCGTAAGCGAGATCGGAAAGCTGTGCGGCGCCGACGTGGTCCTCTATGTCCAGATCGACAGGTTTCAACTGAAGGATGACCGGGCAAGTCCGTTGTGGCAGGGGAAGTTCGAAACTACGGTCAAGGTCGTCGACGTCGAGGCCGGGCGGCTCTGGCCGAAGGACCGACCCGACGGATATCCCATCGACCTCGTCGAGACGCCCATCAGTGCAGAATCAGCCCACAGCTACAGGCTGAAACTGACGAGGCAACTGGCGGATCTGATGGCCGATCGTATCGCAAAGTGCTTCTACGAATACGAGATGACCCGAGACCCCGAATGGAGCTGGGAGCAGTAGCAAGAACAAAAGCACCGCCACGCCCCGGCGCCGGCAGCACCCGAACGCCTCATACGTTCATCGCCTTATTCGAGCCGTGCCACTTTTGCGTTCTCAGACATATCCTGACCAACAGCAGCATGACCGGGACCTCAATCAGCACCCCGACCACCGTGGCGAGGGCAGCCCCGGAGGACAGACCGAACAGCATCGTCGACGTGGCGATGGCGACCTCGAAGTGGTTTGATGCGCCGATCATCGCCGCCGGCGCCGCGTCCCGGTAGTCCAGTTTCAGCAACTTCGCCAACCCGTAGCCGAGCCAGAAAATCAGGTTGGTCTGGATGAATAGCGGAATGGCAATCCACAGAATCGTCAGGGGGTTGCCAAGAATGACCTCCCCCTTGAAACTGAATAGCAGCACCAGCGTGATCAGCAGCGCGATTATCGTCACGGGCGTCAGGACGTGGAGGAACTTCTCCTTGAACCATACCTCGCCCTTGGCGGCGATGAGCCATTTTCGCGAGACGTACCCCGCCAGCAACGGCAGCGCTACGTAGATGGCGATCGACAATAGCAGCGCTTCCCACGGAACCGGGAGCCTCCCGACACCGAGCAGGAAGCCCCCCAGAACCCCGTACAGAACAAGCATCGTCAGCGAGTTAATCGCCACCATGACGAGTGTCAACCCGTCATTGCCCTTGGCGAGGTACCCCCAGACCAGCACCATCGCCGTGCACGGGGCGATACCCAGCAGGATGCACCCGGCCAGGTAACTTCTCCACAGGGGGACCTGAAGCATCTTGACGCCATCGGCGAGAACCACGCACCCGGCACCATAGGCGGCGCCGACTTCGAGGTCCAGACCGAACGGCATCTTGATGTGGTCGACGGCGTCGGGGCCGATGAACCCGTAGAAGGCCGTACCCAGGAAAAATGTCGCGATGGCGTACATGGTGAACGGCTTGACGGCCCAATTGACGAACAGCGTCAGGCCCACCGGCCTGATGCTCTTACCGGCCTTGATGACTTCCCTAAAGTCGATCTTCACCATGATGGGGTACATCATGAAGAACAGACACACTGCGATCGGAACGGACACGACCGGCGCACCTGCGACATAGATCGCCATCCCGTCAAGGAATCTCGCACCCCCCGGGGCGACCTTGCCCAACACAATTCCGCCGGCGATGCAAAGGATCACCCACACCGTCAGGTACTTCTCAAAGACGCTGAGGCCCTTGACCTTCTTGGTGATGCATGCTTCTGTCGTCATGCGGTCCTCAGTCTTTCTTCTCCAGCGATTCCGGCAGCATCCGGACGTACGCGAGAATCTCGTCGCGGACACGGCGGTAGCAGTCCAGTGCCTCTTCCTCGATCTTGGCGTCCTTGGAGCGATGCCCGGAGATGTCCACGCCCCCCTCGGCCATCAGCTCGTACAGCTTCATGTCCTTCGCTCGAATCACCATGGTCTCCAGGCTCCGCTGCGTTGCTGCGTTACATGATACTCACATAAAGTTAACCGGCGCAAATCTATTCTTCGCCTATTGTCGGCCCGGTTATTTGGTGTAAAGAAAAAACGCGGCGGATTTAACTACCCGCCGCGCTTTTTCTTTGCTGTGTATAAAACGACCGACTACGGCGTTAAGCGATTGCGATCCCGCGGGAACAGGCACGCAGCCTTGACGTTGGACAGGCCGAGGATCATGGCCGTCAGTCGCTCCAGGCCCATACCCATGCCACCATGTGGCGGCATGCCGTGTTTGAACGCAAGCAAGTAGTCGGCGTAATCGTCCGGCTCCAGCCCCGCGGCTCGAAGGGCACCGACAAGCTGCTCGTAGTTGTGAATTCGTTGGCTGCCCGTCGTGATCTCCAGGCCGCGATACAGCAAGTCGAATGATTGCGAGACGGACGGATCGTCTTCACGCGGCATCGTGTAGACCGGGCGCTTCGACATCGCATAACCGGTCACGTAAACCAGATCGCTGCCGAGCTGGCGCTGGGCCCACTGGCCGATCAGCCGTTCGGACTCTCTGTCCAGGTCGCCGTGCAGTCCTTCAACCTTCCCGAACTCGCGAGCGAGGATCTGCTTGGCATCGACGAACGATACCTGCGGAATGTCCTGAACGTCCGGCAGCTCGATCTGCCGTTGCTTGAGTATCTGCCCGCAGTTTTCGCGCACGCCTGCGAATATCGCCGCAATCAATCCGGTATGCATTCGCATCACGTCCTGCTCGGACTCGATGAAGCCCATCTCGAAGTCCAGCGACGCGAACTCCGTCAGGTGCCAAGCCGTATCGCTCTTCTCGGCCCGGTACGCATGTCCGACCTCGAAGACACGCTCTAACCCCGAGCCCACCATCATCTGCTTGTAGAACTGCGGGCTTTGGGCCAAGTAGGCGACGCGGTCGAAGTAGCTTACCTCGAAGACTGCGCTTCCGCCTTCGGCCCCGCCCAGCACGAGCTTGGGCGTTACGATCTCGGTGAAGCTTTGGCTTGTCAGGTATGCGCGGAAGGTTCGCAGTATCTCGGCCTGAACGCGAAAGATATCCAGCACCTCGGGTATCCGCAGGCTCACCGCCCGGTTGTTCAGGATCGTATCCAGCCGATGGCCGCTGGCGGTAAGCGTGCGGAACACCTCCAACGGCGGAGTCTCGGCCGCAGCCAGTAGCTCCACCCGTTTGGCCCGGACCTCGCAGCCGCCGCGGGCACGCTCTTCAGTCCGCACCGTACCGTCGATTCGCACCACCGACTCACAGCCCAGATCCGGCCAATCGGAATCAGCCTCCAGGACCACCTGGGCGAGCCCTCCCCGATCGCGGAGGATCAGGAAGCAGACGCCGCCCAGATCGCGAATCCGGTGGACCCAGCCCGCAAGACGAACGTCCTGTCCGGTGTGCTTGGGAAGTTGACAGGTGAGTATGCGCGGTTTCATGTGGCACCTCCCGGCGGCCCTCGGCCGAAGCTTCTGTCCGCCTGTTGGAACTTGAACAGCCCTCTACCTAAGAGGGACGAGAGACTGCCCAAATCCCGCGGTGCCACCCTCGTTGCCCTCGCCCAGCCACATGGGCTGGCGAAGGCCGCTTTTGCGACACATCCGGTGCCTTCCCCTTGTAACGGTGGGGCCTCCGTCGCAGTCTACTTACCCGCGCCCGGTGCTGCTGGGGTGCCGTGGGGCGCAGGTGTTCGGTGCGCGGCTCGGTGGTGTCTTTCAGCGTCTGTCCAGCACCCGGCTCGCACCGTCCCGGGCTCGCTCCTGCCGACCTCGACGCCTACTGCTCCACGTCGTCGCCTTTCGTGCTCAATATACTATCGGCCAGCCGATCAGACAAGACCAACAATAGCGCCACGGTGTGAATCGTGCCTGCTGACCCGACGGGGTGGGGCTGCGGTCCTGACTCGTCATAGCTCCCCTTTTAGTTTCCTCAACAGCTCCATCGCCTGGAGAGGGGTCAGGTTTTCCAGATCGGCGGATTTAAGCTGGCGGGCGATGCGGACGGCGGGGTCGGCGAACAGCTGCATCTGCTGTGCGGCCGCTTTGGCGCGGGCGGCCAGTTCCGGCATGTCCAGCCCCTCAGCAAGATGCGCCTGCAATTGCGGGAGTATCTGCTTGGCACGGTCGATCACGTCGGGCGGGACCCCTGCCAGCCGCGCGACGTGCACGCCGTAGCTACGGTCCGTCCCGCCCTCGACGATCTTGTGCAGGAATATCACCTCATCGGCCCACTCGCGGACCGCGACGTTCAGGTTCCGCACCCCGTCCAGGACGCCCTCAAGCTCGGTCAGCTCGTGGTAGTGCGTGGCGAACAGCGTCCTGCACCCGACCCGCAGCGCGATGTGCTCACAGATCGCCCACGCCAGGGCGAGGCCGTCATACGTGCTGGTTCCGCGGCCGACCTCGTCCAGGATCACCAGCGAGCGAGCGGTGGCGTTGTTGAGGATGTTCGCCGTCTCCACCATCTCCAACATGAACGTGCTCAAGCCCCGCGTAAGCTCATCGGCCGCGCCCACGCGGGTGAATATCCGATCGGCCAGGCCGATCGTGGCCTCTTCGGCCGGGATGAAACTGCCCGCCTGGGCAAGCAGAACCAGCAGTGCAGTCTGGCGGATGTACGTGCTCTTGCCAGACATGTTCGGGCCGGTGACTATCAGCAGGCGGTTATCCTGTGCGTCCATGTGCACGTCATTGGGCACGAACTGCTCCGACAGCTGGTCCGCCAGCACGGGGTGCTTTCCCGCGATGATGTGCAGGACGTTGTCCTGTGTGATGCAGGGACGGCGGTAGTTCCGCTCAACCGCCAGCTGCGCCAGGCCCGCCAACACGTCCAGCGTAGCAACGGCCACCGCAGCGTCCTGCAAGGGCGGGATGTGCTGGGCCAATTGCACGCGTACCTGCTCGAACAGTTCCGCCTCGAGCGTCTTTGCCCGCTCGCCCGCAGAGAGCACCTCCGACTCGTACCGCTTCAGCTCGTCGGTGATGTAGCGCTCGGCGTTCTTGAGCGTCTGCTTGCGGACGTAATCGGCCGGGACCTTATCGCGGTGCGGGTTGGTTATCTCGATGTAGTATCCGAAGACCTTGTTGTATCCGACCTTCAGGTTGGATATCCCGCTGCGGCGGGCCTGGGCGGACTGGTACTCTGCCAGCCAACTCTGCCCGTCGGCCCCGATGCGCCGCAGGCGATCGAGCTGCTCGCTATATCCCGGCGCGATCACGCCCCCGTCGCGGATCGTATTGGGACAGTCCGGATCGATTGACTTATCAATCAGCTCCACCGGTGCGTCCAGACCGCCCAGATGCGGCGTAAGTTCGGCGATCAGATCGGCGGTGCACTGGGCGACGGCGGCGGTAAGTTGGGGAAGCAATCGCAGCGTCGCACCCAACGCCACCAGCTCTCGCGGGCGGACGCGGCCCATCGCGATGGCGGCAGCGATCCGGTCGATCTGCGAGACCTGGCCCAGCAGATCGCGGATCACCGTAACCCGCTTGCGGTCGGTGGTGAGCTGCTCGACGGCGTCTAACCGGGCGGCGATCCGTGAATAGCTCGTCAGCGGAAACGTAAGCCACCGCTCCAGCAGCCTCGCGCCCATCCCCGTACACGTCCGGTCGATGCACCAAAGCAAGCTGCCCGTCCTGCGACCCGTCCGCAGCGTCCGATGGACCTCCAGGCACCGCAGCGTGTTCCCGTCGATGATCATGTGGTCGGTCCGGTCGAACCGCCGCAGCGCGCGGATGTGCGACATCGCGGTCTTCTGCGTCTCGCGGAGGTATTCGATGATCGCCCCAGCGGCCGAGATCGACTCGTCCGGCCCGTCGAACCCGAACCCCTCCAGCGTCGCGGCGCCGAAATGGTCCAGCAGGGCTTGCTGGGCGGCGTGGGCGTCGAACACCCACGGCGGGCGGGACGTGCTCGCCGCCGAGACGCACTCGCTAATCGTCTCGCGGAACTCGCGCGTATCGCACGGGCCGGACTCGGCGAAGAGCACCTCCGCCGGTCGGATGCGGATCAGTTCATCTAACATATGGTCAGCCGGGCTCAACATCGCCTGAAACTCGCCCGACGAAAGCTCCACCCATGCGATACCGACCGTCCGGTCGGCGGTTTTGGGCCCGGGGGCCTCGCCGCTGCCACCGCCGGGCGAGAAGATCGCGGCCAGATAGTTACCCTCGCGCTGATCGAGCAGCGTCTCGTCGGTAAGCGTGCCCGGAGTTATCAGCCGCACCACGTCGCGCTTTACGAGGCCCGTGGCTTGCTTGGGATCCTCGACCTGCTCACAGATGGCGACGCGACACCCGGCCTTGACCAGCCGCGCCAGATAAGTCTCCAGTGCGTGGTACGGTATTCCCGCCAGCGGGACGGCCGTGGGGCCCTTGGACCGGGACGTCAGCGCCAGACCCAGGATGCGGGAGGCCGTCTTGGCGTCCTCGTAGAACATCTCGTAGAAGTCGCCCATGCGGAACAGCAGGATGTACTCGCCGTACCGCTCCTTGAAGCCCTTGTACTGCCGCATCGCCGGCGTGTCGATTTGTCCGGGGTTCTGGGTGCTCACCTCAGTGGGGCGATGATAGTCTGCCCAGTCCGCCTCAGCAAGGCCCGCCGGGGGCGGCGCGTACCGGGCCCTGGTCCCAAGAGCTTCCAGCCGGTATGTTCTGAGCCATGGAATTGAGCGAACCGCAAGCCAAACAGCTGATTTGCGAGCTGTTGGGAGACGGCGACTTCCGTGTGACCCAGTTCGGGGCGGGGAAGTTCTCCCAGACCTTCTCGGTGACCGGTCAGGACGGTCAGTTCGTCCTGCGCGTCGCGCCGCCGGATGAGCTGCTTCAGTTATTCTACGAGTACCGCATGATGCGCCAGGAGCCGGGAATCCACGCCCGCCTTGCGGCGGCCACGTCGGTCCCCGCCCCGCCGATCATCGCGCATGATTTTACGCGCAAGTTGATCGACCGCGATTATCTGATCATGCCCAAACTACCCGGCGCCCCGCTGGGCCAGGCCGGACTCGCCCCCGACGGAAAGGCCCGCGCCCTGCGCCAGTGGGGAAGCTACGTCGCTGCGATTCACACGATAACCGATCCGGAGAATCGATTCGGGTACCTCGGTCAGCACAACTGCATGGCCCCGCAGAAAAGCTGGGCCGAGGCGTTTGCGGTCATGTACCGCAAGGAGCTGGACGACATTGTCGCGGCCGGCGTCTACGACGATGCGACGGCCCAGGCGGCGATGGGGCTGCTGGAGCAGCACATCGATGTCTTCGAACATTGCGAGGTATCGCGGCTGCTGCACGGCGATCTTTGGGTGACGAACCTGCTGGTCGGAGCGGACGGGAACGTGACGGGTGTGCTTGACTTCGACCGCGCCTGCTGGGGCGACATCGAGTGGGACCTCGCCATCGCCGAATACTGCGGCGTGACGCAGCCGGCCTTTTGGGAAGGTTACGGCCGCCAGGTCCAGATGCACGCAGGCGACGCCGCCGTCCGCCGGTTATTCTATCTGCTGTACGAGCACCAGAAGTACATCGTCATCTCCATGTCCGCCCGGCGTTCCGACCCGCCCGGCGCCCGGCAATACGCCGCTGAGTCTCTTACCGCCATGGACAACTTCCGCCGTACAGGCCGCCCGGAGTTCTAACCGCCCCGGATAAGTTGACGCCGCACCCGCCGGTAAGTAAAAAGGCCAGTCTAAGCTAACGTCAGATCCACGGACAGCGCAGGTGAGAGGATAGCAATGGAGCCAAAAAGATACGTACTAGTCGGGACGGGTTCGCGTGGGTTGGGGATGTTCGCAAGGCCGTTGATCAATGATTTTGCGGACACGGCCGAGCTGGTGGGGCTGTTCGACACCAACTCGGCCCGAATGAAGGCGGTCAATAAGATACTCGGGACGGACCTGCCGTGCTTCGGCGATTTCGACGCGATGATGGGCCAGCTCGACCCCGACGGGTTGTGCATCGCAACCGTCGATAGCACGCACGCCCAGTACGTCATCGCCGGGATGGAAGCGGGCAAGCGGGTCTACTGCGAAAAGCCGCTTTGCACCACCGCCGCCCAGTGCCGCGACATCGCAGCAGCGGCCACTGCGGCTACTGAGGAAAACTGCGGCGGCGCGGGGTTCGTAACACACAACATGCGCTACGGCCCGGCGGTGACCAAGATCAAGGAGCTGCTGGACGCCGGGAAGATCGGCCGTCTGCTTTCCATCGAGTTCCGCGAGAACCTCGACCGCCGCCACGGGGCCAGCTACTTCCGCCGGTGGCACCGCTTCAAGGAAAACAGCGGCGGGTTGTTGGTCCACAAGGCCTCCCACCACTTCGACGCGCTGAACTGGTTCGTCGCCGCCAAACCCGACGTGCTGACCGCGATGGGTGATTCCGTCTTCTACGGCGCCAACGGCCCGTTGCGATCGGCACGCTGCCGCGACTGCCCGCACAGCGCCCAGTGCGCCTTCCACGCCGACATCACCGGCGACGAGAAGGCACGCCTGCTCTACATCGACGCCGAGGCCGAGGACGGGTACATGCGCGACGGGTGCTTGTTCGACGAGCGGATCGACACGGAAGATCAGGCCTCCGTCCTCTACAGCTACGAAAACGGCGTGCAGGTGACCTACCACCTCAAGGCCTACGCCTCATACGAAGGGATACTGATGACGTTTGAGGGCACGGACGGGCGGCTCGAATACGAGGTGACCGAGGACACCAGTTGGGTCATCGGCGACCACACCGAGTACGGGCTGGGCGAACAGCACATCCGCAAGCTGACCTTCTTCGACCAGCAGACCGGGGCTGAGGCGATCGATATTCCGACGATCGAGGGGTCGCACGGCGGGTCGGACCCGCAATTGCGGCACGATTTCTTCGCCCTGCCGTGGCAGCAGAAGCGCCCCAACCGCATGGCCAGCCTTGATGAAGCCATCCAGGCAGTACTGGTCGGCGCCGCGGCCAATGAATCAATCGCCGCAGGCGGCGCGCCGGTTAAGGTCCAGAATTTGCTTCGCGGGCCAACGTAGCGCCGAAGGATGCGTCAGCTAGAAATCCCCGTGGCGTCCCCAGATTCGTTTGATCCGGCCAGCCAACCGCGGGGTAAGTAGTTAACTCGCTCTCGCGCCGCATGGCTGACGGAATCTTGCATCAACATCCGAATTCTTACCTGTTTCGGCCCGTCTTGAACGCATCTTGGCCATTCTTGCGCACGTTTGCAAACAGCTGATCTTCACTCTTCTACGCCCACAGCTCGTTCGGCCCTGGCGACCAACTGCTCCATCTCCTGTGCTGGTATATTCCACGAGGGCTCCACGAACGCCCGCATGCCCTCCAGTGCCTTCTGAGCCAGCCGCAGAGCATCCGAGTACTTCCCTGCTTCTTCTGAAATCTTGGCGGCCTCAGTCAAGTAATGGATGAGAATCCAGATTGGCCCTTCCGCCTTGGCCTGTACGGGCGTGAATAGTTCCGCCCATGCATCTTCATAACTACCCCTCTCAGCAAGACAGCGAGCCCGAATAAGGCGCAGCCACAGCTCCCAATCCGGGCCTTCAGGACTTCGTGGAAGGCTCTCCACGTGTTGGGATGATGAGACCTCAAGAGCCACCGCATAATGCCCCTTTGTCCATTCACAAGCTGTTCTGGCCAGGATTGGCCTCCACGCCCACGCGGGGCATGTCGTAGCATTGGAGGACAACTGCGCATCCAGCCAGTCCAATTCGCCAGCCAGAGCCGCATAGTATACGAAGAAGGGATCCGATGGCTCGGACCTATCCGCGGTAGAAAGACCCCTGCAATACATCCCGAAGGATTCCGAGTACTTCCCCTCGGCGAAGTACTTCCTAGCAAGCCCGAAGTACGGCCCGGCTTGTTCGCTCTTTGGGAGCGTGCTGAGCAGCTCCCTGTGGACTGAAAGAAGCGATTCAAGTTGCTCCGCACACTCATCGGCAAGGGCGCGGCAGGTCACGGCCTGCCACCGAAGTAGGAGCGATTGGGCCGGGCTCATCTGTTCCCCCCAGATGGCCTTGTGACGCCGCCAGTACCACAAGCCGGCTGACGATAGACCTATCAGCACGCCGACTATTGTCAACAGCAACAGGAACTTGATCTTTTTCCCTGCGGTTCTCAACGTCGCTCCCTTTCACCAAACGGGTTCGGCCGCCAACCGATGATACTCCTCTCCCAATCTCGCACCGACATATCCAAGCAGATAATCGCCAGGATTCTCACGAGGAGTGTCTTTCCCCGACAGTAACTCGAAATGACGGCCTCATATCCCGACTCCCTTTGATCTTCTTGTCAGCGATGCGGCGGCTGCGGCGTTTCGCTCCTTCGCCAAGCGGAACTGCGCTTCGCGGGGCAAGGTGTCCCCAAGCGCAGCATGTCTCCTGCGAGGGAGTATAAGCTCGAGTTAGGCGGTTTTCAAACCTGTCGCGGCTGGGTACATCTTCCCAACGGGACAAGTTTGCGCGCGCAGAACTGCATGGCGGGTGGCGATGATGCGCGAAAAAATGCAGATTTTCTTTTCGCGGCACGGCCGGGGGTTACGAAAACCGATGCGCAAAAAAGACACAGTCTGCGCGCGCATGGCCTCGCACGGCGGGTAAGTATGGAGGCGCGTCACGCCCCGTCGAGGCTGTTTGACAACCGCATAAGGTAGTTCCCGCCGCGTCGTGGTTTTTCTTCCCGCCACGTACGGCGCGTTGTTCCTTCGGCCTGATCAACTATTTTGGGGGGCTGGCCGTTGGTCAATCATCATCGTCATCATCTTTTTCGCGTCGTTTTCGTTCGCGCTTGGCGGCTTCGAGGCGGTCGGCCCGGCGGCGGAGGGAGGTGACGAACGGTTTGGGCGGGTATTTCTTCTTGGCGAAGATCCCGGCCTCGATCTGTCGCCAGTTCGACACGACGTTCAGCCGTCCGCGGCCGCGGACGCGCCCGATCTGGTCCGCCTTGTTGCGCAGCGAGCCGGGCTTGTCCTTGTAATGCGGGATCAGGAACGCCGTCACGCGATTGTCCACATACGCCTGCGCGTCGGAGGGCTTGTCGCCGATCCCGATTGCGACATTGGGATACGCCTTGCGGATGTCGGTAAGCTTGTCGGTCTTAAACTCGCCCGCGCCGCTGAAGACCTTCGACACTGTGCTCAGCAAGACCGGCCCGGGCGGATACCCGTTTCGCGCCAGCCAGGTCTTGCTCTTGCGGGTAAGCAAGTCCGGGCGGTCGGTCAGGTAGACGATGGTGTGGCTCTCGGCGATTCTGTTGGTGACCTCGACCGAATCGGCCATCCGCCGCGCGCCGCCGATCAACACGCGAATGAAGCCGGAATCGACCAGCGTGTGGTCCAGGTCGATCACCGCCAGACGGGCGGACTTGTCGCGAGCGGCAAGCAGCAGCGGCGCCGATGCAAGCCTGGGGATGTATTCGCCTTCCTTTGGCGCGGCGATTACCTCGACGTCGAAGTTGTAGTTACCGGCGGCCTGCGGCGTGAAAGCAATCCGTGCCGCCCCGTTGGCATCGGTCTTTGCGGTCCCCAGCAGCTCGCCGTCATAATAGAACCCGATCGTCGCACCTTTTATGCCCTTGGGCTTGATGGAGCGAACCGAGAGCAACTTCGCCGTCAGCGCGGCCGGGGCGTTGGGATACGCCAGCGTGTCGTAGGCGAAGAACAGAATCCCGTCCTCGGCCGCCAGTATTTGGCCAAGCGCGCCGGCGGCGATGTCCTTCCACCCGCCGGTGGGCAGTTGGGTCGGGGCGGATTCGTCGCTGGAGCCCTCGCCGCCGAATGAGGGGACTTTCACTTCGAACTTAAAGCATCCGGCCGTCAGTCCCGCCAGCGCCAACATCGCAGTTATTCTCAGAAGTTTCATGGTCAGGTCTCCTGATCTTAGAACCGGCGCCATTCTAGCGAGGCGGCGGGGCGCCTGTCGACGCTCCAAATGGCGGGGTGCCCGGCGATACAACACAGCAGGTGGTCCGGCGGGAACCGCGGCGGCCCCGGACGCGCTGGTTCTCCCCGGTTCCCGCGGATTCTCGCAGATACTCGCGGATAGGCACCGGTTCTGACGAATACTCGCAGCCAGTCGCAGATTGTCGCGGAACGGTGCGGCCGGGAGAAAAAAAATGAGTTTTTCTCCGTAAATCGAGCCGCCATGTTTACCTGCGCGCGCAGATCGGTACGTCTGCCTGCGGGGCACAAGCATACGTCCAGGCCATCGCACTAGTTGCGATCGCCGCAGAAGCCCCGTCCGCCCGCATCGGGTCTGGCCGATCAGACCCCCAGACACCCCCCCCCGCCACACACGCCCCTGCGTGCCGGTCCAGCACCAATGGCCGGAAGCGAATTACTTGAATTTACCGCAGAGCCTTACCGAAGCCGCGGACAAGTCCAGCCGAAAGAGCTTTAAGGGCGGTTAGTGAAGGAGATAGGGGATAATGGGCTCGCAAGCTGGAAACAACTCGATGTCCGATCAGGCTCTCTTGGAGGAAGCCGATGGGATGGAGTCTGTACTTGAAGGGCTGTTGGAGGTCGGGGCAAAACTCTACGCCTCCCATGACCAGCGCGAAATGCTGGAAACCGTCCTGACCCAGGCGCGAAGCCTCACCAAGGCCGAGGCAGGTTCCCTTTACCTCGTCCAGGAAGATCAACTGCAATTCGTCGCAGTTCAGAACGACAGAATGGATAACTCGGACATCGACCGCCACCTGTTGGGTAAGCAGATGCCGATCTCATCCAACTCGCTGGCCGGATTCGTCGCAAGTACCGGGCAAATCATGAACATCCCCGACAGCTTTGTGCTGCCGCCCGGAGCACCGTTTACGATAAACCGCGAACTGGACGCCAAGACCGGATACCGGGTCAGGAGCATCCTGGCGATACCGCTGAATTGTCCGGACGGGAAGTGCATCGGCGTGCTGCAACTGTTCAATTGCATCGGGGCCGATGGAAAGTGCCAAGCGTTTCCCGACCCCGTTTGCGGGGGGGTCATTGCGTTGGCGTCGACGGCTGCGATCAGCTTGCACAACGTCCGCCTGCAGAGGGAACTGCGCCAGATGCACCTGAACAGTATATTGCGCCTTGCAACGATCGCTGAGTATCGAGACGCCGACACCAGCGAGCACGTCAAGCGGGTCAGCCAGACATGCGAGCTGATCGCCGGTGAGCTGGGGCTTCCGTCGCAGGAAGCCGAGCTGCTCAAGTACGCAAGCGCCATGCACGACGTGGGGAAGGTCGCAATACCTGATGCTATCCTCCTGAAGCCAGGCACGCTGACGCCTTCGCAGCGCCAGGTCATGGAACAACACACACTGGCGGGGGCTGATATCTTTCGGAATCCGGAGGATGAAGTGCTGGCGATGGCACGAGACGTGGCGCTGAACCATCACGAACGGTGGGACGGGCAGGGATATCCAAACACCCTCAGCAAAGAAAACATTCCGATATGCGGGCGGATTGTGGGCTTGGCGGATGTCTTTGATGCGGTGGTCTCCCACCGCTGCTACAAACCTGCCTGCAGGCTGGACGTAGCCCTCGATGTGCTCAACAGCGAAAACGGGAACCATTTCGATCCGGTCGTGTTCAAAGCCTTCATGGATATTCTCGACACTATTCTCAAATTCTACCCTGAGTTGAACGGGAACTGACCAGTCCCAGAAGCGCACCTCCCGGCTGATTCTTCAAACCGAGTTCTCAACTCATATCGTTCGTGCGCTCAATTGCGCCGATCAAATCGTCGTGGTAGTATTTCATGATTCTGTCGGCCGCAGAGGGCCAAAGCGCATTTACGGCGACCAGGAACTTACCGCCCGCGGTAAAGACGATCTGCGGTCTTCGCTTACCTACCGCCTCTACGATCTTCAGCGCCACCTTGCGGGCGGGCATCTTTGCGGCACGGGTCAGGTACTTCGATTTAGAGCGGGGTTCACCGTCGCGGACATTGGCGGAAAACTGCGTCTCGGTCAGGGCTGGGCAGACCAGGGTAACGCGAACGCCCCAGTGGGCCAGCTCGACGCGCATCGAGTCGGTCAGCCCGGCGACGGCGAATTTTGTCGCACAATAGGCGCCGTGGAATGGCGAGCCCCGCTTCCCGATTATCGATGAGATATTGAAGATGTGCCCAGACCGCTGGCGTATCATCACGGGCGCCGCCGCCTTGCATCCGTAAAAGACGCCGAAGAAGTTAACGTCGAAGATCCGTCGCATGTCCTCGTCGGACAACTCGTGGACGCGGCCGAACTGCCCGTATCCGGCGTTGTTGACCATCACGTCGATGCGTCCGAATTGCTCCACCGCCGCAGCAACCAGGGCCTGAACCTGATCCGCCTGAGCGACATCGGTGGTCACGCCGATGGCGACTCCGCCGACGCCCTGACAGTCCCGCACCACGTCCGCCAGACGATCGGCCCGTCTGGCCCCCAGGACAACGCGCGACCCGCCCCGAGCGAATGCAAGGGCCGTTGCGGCCCCGATCCCGCTGGAGGCGCCGGTTATCACCACAACGGGTGTTGGGGTCGTCTGAGCCATGGGCAAACTCCTGTATCTGTTCTGCGCCGCCGTTCGTAACGGCGCCCGGAGGCGCTACTCAATTGCGAATATCCAGACGGCCGTCATCGCCACACCGGCCGCCAGCGCGACCCAAACACCCAGTTTGATCCTGCGGACAACACGGTCGATCCGGCTGCGAGTGGCGCCGATGGCCGATAAGTGAAATATGTAATTGACCCGGGAGGTAATCGAGCCGTGCCGCCACGCTCGCTGGGCACCCCCCATACCGTTAAGCCGGGCCACCCGT
>SDBV01000092.1_pt1 | contig 99266 bp, 114 predicted proteins | sample 2277081 | NCBI WGS metagenome assembly SDBV01 (sample SAMN10402039, study PRJNA504765) | marine sediment metagenome | isolation source: marine sediment core GS10_PC15, 223 cmbsf | place: Arctic Ocean: Southern Knipovich Ridge | collected 2010
CGGAGTTCACGCATTAAAAGGGATCGTTAGCTGGGTTAAGAACGTCGCGAGACAGTTTGTATGATATCTACTAGGTGTGTTATTGTCTGAGTGGAACAATCTTCTAGTACGAGAGGAACGGAGGTTGGATGCCTCTAGTGAGCAGTTGTCATTTGGCAGGCTGCATAGCCACGCATTACATGGATAAGAGCTGAATGCATCTAAGCTCGAAGCCATCCGCAAAACGAGACAATTAAGGCCGCAGAAGAAGACTGCGTTGATAGAGCTATTGTGTAAGATTCAAGGTTCGCCGAGAATTTCAGCATATAGTTACTAAAAGCCTCATTTTTTATTTATACCTGAGAAAGCGTTGCAATTGGGATTTCCGTGTTTATTTTACTGTTGAAACACAGTATAATAATTCTTATAAAGAAATTAAAATTATCTATGAAAGAAGAAGATAGAAAATGTGTTATATATTCAAAAAGATATTGTGGAACTTATTTAAGTGGAAGTGCTAGCTATGTTAGTAAATTAATTAATGCGGAGATATTCACTCAAAGTGAAATTCCAGATTATCAAAAAAATGATTCAAATAATGAAGTAATTTTTTTAGATTCTCAAAGAGGTCTTGAACTATTAGCTAGAGAAATTGAATCCCTTGATAGAAAAATTCCTCAAGAAGAAGCAAACTTAGAAAGATTAAAAAAAGGAAGGGAAAAATTATTTAACTCTAATCCTGAAATGTTATCAAAGTATATTGAAAGGCATAACTTTCTTCAAAACCCACTAATAGGTACTAGTCCTGAAACAAAAGAAAGAATTATTAATGAAATTGCAAATTAATTCCAAATTTCTAAAAATATATATTGAAATTTTCTAAAAACTACTGATAATCTAACAAATTAATATAAATATTGATTATATTCTTAATATTGGTAATTACTATAAATAATTCTTAACTTAATCTATCATGAGAAATAGAAATCATTACACTGACCTTGCTAATAGATGTTTAAAAAATATTGAAGAATTAAAAAAGGATTCTAAAATTTATTCAAGTCCTAAAGAAAAACGTGATAAAGAACAAAAACTTCTTGATGCATATCAAAGTTATGTCAACAATGTAAGACCCCAGTTAGAAGATTCAGGAATAGAAATTCATAAATACAATAGTAGGATTGAAACTATAATTAAATCTGTTTAATTTCTTTTCCAATTCATAGTATTTAATCTTCTATAACCCTTTCCATCTCCCTTTCTAAAGAAGGGCTAGAGTGTAAGGAAAAATTACCTGCCAACGCATTATCTGTAAATCCTTGATAACACCCATAAATAACTTCTGCTTGTTTCTTATCTTTTTCTTGAATTATTGCATTAAGAAATCTCTCAACAAATTTAGATTCTACACTAGATATTCTATACTTATTATAATATAAAATTGACTTAAGTCTCTCCATCTTACCTCTTTTGAAATATTAAAAAACCGACAAAGTATAAAAATATTGTTGCAAAAAAATTGTTATATTTTTAAACTACATAATTATATAACAATATGGTGAAAAAAAGAGGGGAGAAGAATATTAGTAAAAAAGAAAAAGTTCCTAATGAATTTAAATTTCTAAAGGCTTTTGCTAATTTTATCATATTGTCTATAATTGTTATTGGTGTTAGTGCTTATTTCATGCATAGTGAAAAAATAATTGGTTTTGCTTTTATTTTGATGGGTTTTATTAGTTTAGGCGTTCTGAAATTATACAAAATAGAATTCAGAGCCGTCTATCCAGATATGATTTTTGGATTAATGGATAATGGTATTTTGATTTTTGCAGCTGTTTTAGGAGGAAGATTTGGAGGAATTCCAGGTGCAATTATTGGTGGAGCAGCAGGAAATACCATTACAGATGGTATTGGGGGATTATTTGAAGGACATATTGCAGAACACCAAAGAGAATTTAAAATTGACAATATGAGAACCGCACTTTCAACTTCTTTAGGTAAGATGGCTGGATGTTTGTTTGGAGCGGGAGTAGGACTTATTATTGTTTGGTTGATTGGTTTGATTTAATTTTCCTATTACACTTCTTACAATATTTAACAATTTCAAACACAACTAATCCTGATACTGCGAAAGGCAGTATGAATAACCAATCACTTAATGCTAATGGAACTAACTTAAAAATTCCTGCCAATGGCGTGTAAAGTAATACTATGTTCGCTAATATTGAGAATAACACTGCATAGTTAAGCCACTTGTTTGAGAATATTCCTTTCTTTAATAAAGGTGTATTAGAACGACAAGAATAAACAAATAGCAATTCAAACATTATTCCTGTTACCATTACAAATGTCCTAACTTTCTCTATTGCCCATCCTGCATTTAGAGCATAAAAGAATATGAATAACTGAATTAATAATGAAAAGATTCCTACAACAACTATAAACACCCAAATATTGTCTAAAATACTTTTTTCTCGAAGTGGTTTTCTCTTCATAACATTCTCTTGTTTTTCAAATACAAGAGCTAACGCGGGAAAGGAATCTGTAATAAGATTAATCCAAAGAATATGTAGTGGAAGTAAGGGAAGAGGGAGGCTCAATAATATTGAAATTAAAATTAAAAAAACTGAACTAAAATTAACTGCTAGAAGATACTTCGTAAATTTCTTTATATTATCATAAGTTCTTCTTCCTTGTCTTACCCCTTCTACTATTGATGCGAAATTATCATCAATTAAAACAACATCAGAAACATCTCGTGCAACATCTGTTCCTCTTATCCCCATTGAAATTCCAATGTCTGCGGACTTAAGAGCAAGCACATCATTAATTCCATCGCCTGTTATTGCGACAATCTCTCCTCTTTCTTGAAGCAACTTAGTTATTCTTAATTTTTGGTGGGGAGTAATTCTTGCAAAAATTGCTGTTTTATCCATTCTTTCTAATAGCTCCGAATCTTTCATATTTTGAAGTTCTGAATCAGTTATTATTTCTCCTTTTATTCCAATTTTTTGACCAATTGCATAAGCAGTTTGAGGAGAATCTCCTGTAATCATTTTAACAACAATCCCTGCTTTTTTACATTCTGAAATTGCCTTTTTAACTTCTTTACGTGGAGGATCAATCATTCCTGCAAATCCCGTAAAAATTAATGCTTCTTCTTTTAATGATTTAACATTTGTTCTCTTTGGAAAATTTTTATATGCAAATCCTAAAACTCTTAATGCTTTTCTTTCCATTACTTTTGAAGATTCTAATAATTCTTTTTTTCTTTTCTTTGTTAAATTTCTTATATCTCCATTAACTAATTCAAAAGAGCAATTTTCTAATAACTTCTCTGGAGCTCCTTTAGTATACATTGTAAAGTTTCTTTTATTACCTCTTACAATAGACATCATTTTTCTCTTAGAATCAAATTCAAATTTTCTAACAGAAGGTTCATCTTCAATTAATTCTCTTTTATCAAAACCTAAATCAATTGCATTTCTAATTAATGCTTGTTCTGTTGGATCTCCTATAAAAGAATATTTTTTAGCTGTTAATTCATATCTCGCATTATTACAAAGCAAGCTTATTTTCATTAGATAATCCAATGCCTTGTTCTTCTTTATTTTAAAATTTTTACTCTCAAACATTAAATTTTTATTTTTCTTTTTGAAAAACATTCCATCTGCAAATATTTCCTGAATAGTCATTTGTTCTTCAGTTAAGGTTCCTGTTTTATCTGTGCAAATTACTGTTACACTTCCAAGAGTTTCAACAGCAGGTAATTTTCTTACTATTACATTCTTTCTTGAAAGCATCATTGAAGAAATTGAAAAAGCAATTGCAAGAACAGCAGGGAGTCCTTCTGGTATTGCTCCAACAGCGAGGGCAACCCCAGTCATAAATAATTCGACTAAATCTGAGTTTGATATTAATCCGACAAGAATAATTAATGCAATTAACCCAAATATGACAATTCCCAGTTGTTTTGAAAATTTATCAAGACGTTTTTGCATTGGTGTTTTTTGTTCTTTAATTTCTTGGAGTGTTTCTGCAATTTGTCCAAATACAGTGTTCATCCCAGTTGCTAATACTAATGCTTTAGAAGAACCAGCAACTACTTGAGTTCCTGTAAAAATCATGTTTTTAATCTTGGATAATGAAGCTTGTCCATGTAACTTTTCAGCAGACTTATTTACTGGGAAACTTTCCCCAGTAAGAATTGCTTCATTAGTCTTAAGATCATTAGCTTCTAATAAAACACAGTCCGCATTTACTTTATTTCCTTGTTCTAATAAAACAATATCCCCTGGAACTAGTCTATATGAAGGGATTTCCAATACTTTTCCATCTCTAAGAACAGTTGATTTGGGAATCATTAATTTACGCAAAGAGATTATTGCTCTCTCTGCTTTATACTGTTGGAAAAATCCAATTCCTGCATTTAATAAAACAATTATGAAAATTACAATCGCGTCCACAAGGTCTCCAATAGCAAACATTACAATGGATGCAGCTAATAAAATATAGATAAGAAAAGAATTAAATTGTTCAAGTAAAATCTTTAGTGGTTTTAGTTTGTTTATTTGTTTTATTTCATTTTTACCATGCTTAACTAAAAGTTCTTTTGCTTGATTATTTGAAAGACCCTCTTCTACAGAAGTGTTTAATTCTTTAAACAAATGTTTATTTGACTTAGTATAAAAGTGTAAAGGTACCTCTTTGTTCATTTTACTTGTTAAATGGACTTACGGAAATATTATTATTTCCAGTTTTTCCATTAAAAATATAGGAAAAATGTATTTTTATAGTTAATTAAAATTCCTAAATAGAAACCCTTAAAAACGCAAAAAACCCCTTATTTTTGTAAGTCAGGTAGTTAACTACGGGAATCTGGCATTAAATTGTCAAGAATTGAAAAATATGAATTCTGATTTCTGAGGAAGGTCCGGACACCATTATAAAGTCGCTAGGGAAATCCTAGGTGCTGTGAGGTAGGGCTCTGAGATAGAGACGAGCGTATTAAGTTACGATGGAACGAGCATCCCGACTGGTGCAAGTCTAAGACGCATAGTTGAATGTTAACAATTTCCGTCTGATTACAGGGAAATACAGAATCTGGCCTATTCCTGGCTTACATTTTTTTCTAACCAACATCTTTAAAAAACTCCTATTCTCTAAATAATTATCTTTGTTTGGGAATCTAGCTCAGCGGGAGAGCACTAGACTGAAGATTTAGGTGTGCCGGGTTCGACTCCCGGGATTCCCATTCCCCCAATTTAGAAAGATTTCTCTTATTATTAGAACCTATATTATCAAAAAATAATTTAACATTCTTTTTTCCACTTATTTGTAATTTATAATCAAGTTCTCCTTTCTTTACTCTTGGATCATTTCTTCCCCTATTTGGCCCCAAATAAGAAGAAATACTTAAAGAATCTAAAAATTTCTTCATTTGTTCTAATAAAGTCTTGCTTTTTGATGACAACCCTATTACTGGATATTTTTTACCTTCTTTATTTTTTAATGTCAAATGTCCATCAGTATCAAAAAATCCTTTTATAAAATGCCTAAATAACATTTCATCTTTAACTACCCATTCTGGAACATTTATTTCTCCCTTCTCACCTAATGGAAATCCTATTTCTTTAATGGTATTAAAAACTTCTTTAGAATAAATTATTACTCTAATAGTATTCTGAGATTCTCTAAGATATATTTTTGGAGAGAGATTAAACAAACTCTTTATTAACTCGGAAACATAATTTTTCATATAGTCAAAATCTTTTTCTTTATTTCCAGTAACCTCAATAACAGATACTTTTCTCTTTGGAAGAACATATTGGTTTATGTAGCCATCGCCAGTTAATATTCCAAAAAACTCTGCTAATTCCTTGCTAAACTCCATAAAAAAATTAATAATCTAAATTAAATAAACTTGTGCTGTACCTACAAAATAAGAAACATTTATAAAATAAAAAACTATAATTATATTATTAAAAGAGGAAAAGATGCAAGAAGTAAAAAGTCTTTCAGGGTATATTCTAAGTATTGTTGCTATAGTCTTTGCTTTTTTTAGTCCTGTTCCAGGATTAGTTTTAGGAATAATTTCATTAATTATGTGTACTAAACATAAAAATAACGTTTCTCAAAAAGGAAAAATTTTAAGTATTGTGGCTATTGGTGTGAGCGTCATCTTCATAATAATTGCATTACTTATTTCATTTGGAGTAATTACTTTACCAAATATACCAGTATAAAATGATTAAAAGAAAAAATAAAACAGGTGCAATGGAAATGTCAGTAGGAACTATTGTTACTATAGTCTTATTAATGGCTGTACTGGTTCTTGGATTAGCTCTTATAAAAAACATTTTTGGAAGCGCTAAAAGTGCAGTTGATTTAACAGATTCACAATTAAAAGAAGAAATAAGTAATATTTTTGGTGGAGATGATTTGAAAAAACTTGCTATTTATCCTGCTAGAAAAATAAGATTAAAAAAAGGAAGTGAGTTATCCCCTTTAGGATTCTCAATAAGAAACAGAGGTGCAACAACTGCAACATTTCAATATGCACTAGAATTTGAGGATTCAGATTGTGGTCTTAATGATGAAGCAGGAAATGGTTTAATTGTATTGAGAAGAACTGGTTCAGCAACAGTTATAGGAAGTAATGTTATGGAAGACCCTATTCTTTTAGAATTTAGAATTCAAGAAGATTTTCCTTCATGTTTAATTGCTTATAAGTTGTTAGTTAATGGTGGTCAGTATGCTGAGATTGGAATAACAGTAGAAATCATTGGTAGATAAATTAATTTTTTAAAGTCTAATTTCTTGTATTATTATATATAATTGATGAAATTAAAATGTTAAAAGTATATAACACACTAAATAGGAAAAAAGAAGTGTTTAAACCACTACATAAAGGAAAAGTTGGAATATACACTTGTGGTCCAACTGTTTATTGGTATCAACACATTGGAAACTTACGTTCTTATGTTTTTGCAGATATTCTAAAGAGGGTTTTAATTTATAATAATTACAAAGTTGACCATGTGATGAATATTACGGATGTAGGACATTTAACTTCTGATGCAGATGAAGGAGAAGATAAAATGGAGAAATCAGCTGCAAAAGAAGGAAAAACACCTCAAGAAATTGCTGATTATTATTTCAAAATATTTGAACAAGATTTAAAGAAATTAAATATTATTCAGCCAAGCACTTGGTGTAAGGCAACTAAACACATTAAAGAACAAATTAATTTAATTAAATCTCTTGAGGAAAAAGGATACACTTATGAAACATCTGATGGGATTTATTTTGATACTTCTAAATTTAAAGATTATGCTAAACTAGGAAAATTAAACCTTGAAAACCTTCAAGGAGGAAAAAGAGTTAGTTTGGGGGAAAAGAAAAATAAAACGGATTTTGCATTATGGAAGTTTTCAGGAAATGAAAAAAGATTACAAGAATGGGAAAGTCCATGGAAAGTGGGTTTCCCTGGGTGGCATATTGAATGTTCTGCAATGGCAACAAAGTACCTTGGAAAACAATTTGATATTCATACAGGAGGAGAAGATCATGTTCCAATTCACCATACAAATGAAATTGCCCAAAGTGAATGTGGATTTGGAGTTAAACCTTGGGTTAGATATTGGATGCATGGAGCATTCTTAACATTCTCAGGAGAAAAAATGAGTAAGAGTTCTGGTAAAATAGCTACATTAGAAAATTTGAAAGAACAAGGATACTCTTCAATGGATTATAGATATTTTATACTTACAGGGCATTATAGAAAACAATTAAATTTTACAAAAAATAATTTAGATAATGCAAAGAACTCATATGAAAGATTAAAGAACATTATCAAAGAAATTCCAAGAGAGAAAGGAACTAATAAAAAATACTTGGGGAAATTTGAAAAAGCAATTAATGATGATTTAGATATGCCAAATGCATTGCAGATTTTATGGGAATTAGTTAGAGACTACAAAGCAGAAGGAAAATATGAAACAATTGAGAAAATGGATGAGGTTTTTGGGTTGGATTTGCTTGTGTTTGAAAAAGTAGAAGTTCCTAAAGAAGTTCAAAGACTTGTGGATGAAAGAGAATCTGCTAGGAAAAACAAAAAGTGGGCAGAAGCAGACAAATTAAGAGAAGAAATTAAAAACTTAGGTTATCAAATTAATGATATGAAAGACGGGGTGGAGGTTTTGAAGGTATGATTTACTCCCTCAAAGAAGAAAAAGATAAAGTTCTCGAAAAAATGTATAAGAAAGCTATGAAAGAGCTTAATGAATTCTACGGGTTAAATTGGAAACGTAATCTCCCACAGATAATTGTTTTAAAGAATAGAATTGAAATAGATAAATTTTGGGGAAATAAAACTGAAGGATGGATTGTTGCATTTGCAGACAAAGGAAAAGTCTTTATCTTAAACAGAAAAAACTATGAGAAAGAAAGCTCCCACAAATACTCTTATGATGAATATTATTCATTATTAAAACACGAATTGGGACATTTATTCTTTGGAGCTATTTCTCATGGAAAAAATAAACCTTCTTGGTTAAATGAAGGGACACAGCTATTTGTTGCTGAACAACTAAAAAATAAAAAACCAATAGAAGAATTTTCAAATTTTATAGAACATCACAGTAAATGGGGCAGAAGTGTTTATAAGGAATCTGGTTTTGCTGTTGGAATTCTAGTAAAGAAATTTAGAAAAGAAAAATTAATTAGGCTAATAAAAGGTTTAGGTAAAACTAATTCTGAAAAAGAATTCAAAATATTATTTAAAAAAATTTATGGATTTTCATTAAATTATTCTAATATGAATAAACTTTTAAAAACCAACTCCCACTAATAATATTGAGGTGAAAAATGACAAGAGTACATTATGATAGTTTTATTAATTTAAAATATAAACCAAAAAAGACAGATGTTATTTGTCAATTTAAAATAACTCCTGCTAAAGGTTATAGTTTCCGTGAAGTATGTTCCATTACTGCTGGTGAAAGTAGTGTTGGTACGTGGACAGATATTAAGACAATGAATCCAAAAATTGGAAAGACACTAAGTCCAAAAGTTTATTACCTTGACTCCAAGAATAAACGTTGTAGAATTGCTTATCCTCTTGAATTATTTGAACTTGGTAATTTACCTTGTGTTATGTCTTCTATTGGTGGAAATATTTATGGGATGAAATGTGTTGAGGGTTTATTATGGGAAGATGTTAAAATTCCTGAAAAAATGTTAAAGAGTTTCAAAGGACCTAGATTTGGAATTCCTGGTTTGAGAAAATATTTGAAAGTTTATGACCGTCCTCTTGTGGGAACTATTGTTAAACCAAAAGTTGGATTAACTTCTAAAGAACATGCACATGTTGCTTATAGGTCCTGGTTAGGTGGATGTGATATTGTTAAAGATGATGAAAATTTATGTTCCCAAAACTTCAATAAATTCCGTGAGAGATTTTTATTAACAATTAAAGCATGCAAAAGAGCTGAAGAAATTACTGGTGAAAAAAAAGTATATTTAATAAATTGTACTGCAGAAGCAGATGAAATGAAAAAACGAATTAAGTTTGTAGAAGATAATGGGGGAAATTATATCATGTTAGATATTTTAACTTTAGGATGGAGTGCATTGCAAACAGCACGTAATCATACTAAACTTCCAATCCATGCACATAGAGCAGGACATGCAATGTTTACTCGTTCAGAAAACCATGGAATGAAAATGGAAGTTATTGCTCAATTCTCAAGAATGGTTGGAGTTGATACATTACATATTGGAACTGCTTATGGAAAGATGACTGGTCCTAAAGATGAAATATTACATATTGAACAAGAAATTGAACAACCTGCCACGAAGGAAACAAAACTTAACTTGAGTCAAGACTGGTTTGGAGTTAAGCCTGTATTTGCAGTTGCCTCAGGAGGTGTACACCCTGGAATTGTTCCTCAAATAATGCAATTCATGGGCAATGATGTTGTTATTCAAGCAGGAGGTGGCATTCACGGACATGCTTCTGGAACTGTTGCAGGAGCAAGAGCAATGCGCCTTGCAGTTGAGAGCACACTAAAAAAAATTCCACTTAAAAAATATGCACAAGAGCACGATGAATTAAAAGAAGCTCTAGACAAGTGGTTATAAAAATAATTCTAGATAAATTAAAATAATTATTATCTTGTACAAAAGCATAAAAAGGGTTATTTCTTGAATATTTTATGACACCTAGAGAATATATTGTAGATGGAGGAGCAAGAATCTTTTTAGGAAAGAATTCAAAAAATAATGATGAACTTATTCTTGAATTTAAAGACAAAGCAAATATAATTTTTCACACTGAAAAACCAGGAAGTCCTTTTTGTGTTATTGAGAAACTTAAACCCACTAAACATGAGATTAAACAAGCAGCATTAATGTGTGCTTCTAAAAGTCAGGACTGGCGTGACAATAAATCAAATGTGAAAATGCATCAATTTACTGGGAAAGATGTAAAAAAAGGCCTTATTGCTAAAGAAGGAAGTTGGAAATTAAAGAAAAAACCAAAAACAATTACACTCAAAAAATTAGAAATTGAGAAATGGCTTAAGGAGACAGAATAATGCCCGTTATGAGAGAAATACAATTAGGTAAAAACGGTATTACTGAGAATTTTATTGAGAGTTTACAAAATCAATTTACTAATTGTAGTAATGTTAAGGTTGCTGTTCTTCCAAATCTTTGCCGTGATAAAAAAGAATTAAAGAAAATTGAGCAAGAAATCTTAGATAAATTAGGAAATAAATTCACTGCTAAAACAATTGGGTATAAAATTAACTTAAAGAAGTGGAGAAAAGCAAGGGTAAATAAGTAGAAACTCTTATAAACCCTAATTCTTGTAAATTCCTAGGTAAATGACCATTCATTTGGTTAATCTATCGCTGAAACAGCGAGCCGAGTAGTATAGGAAAATAATAAAATGAGTACAGTATATGAACTTAATGCACAAGAATACAATCTAAAATTAGCAGAAGCTCTTAAACAAGTTCCTGAATTTGAAGAACCTGAATGGGCAAATTATGTTAAATCAGGTCCTGCTAAAGAAAGACCAATTGAAGATGCTGATTTCTGGCATAAAAGATCTGCATCTGTATTAAGAAATATTTACAGAAAAGGGTCTGTAGGTGTTAATAGATTAAGAACAAAATATGGTTCTAAGAAAAATAGAGGAATGAAACCAGAACGATTTAAGAAAGGTTCAGGTAAAATCATAAGAACAATTTTACAGCAAGCAGATGCTGCTGGATTTACTGAAATTCAAAAACCAATAAAAGGGGTTAGAAGTAAAAAACCAGGAAGAATTCTTACTCCTAAAGGTAAGCAATTCTTAGAAGAAATTAAATAAAATGCCAATTAAAAATCAACAAAAAAAATCAACTCTTGCCAAAAAGGCCCGTCAAACAAAGTGGGCTCCTGTATGGGCTGTCTTAAAAAAACATGGACAAGGTAAAAGAGTTCACCCATCAGCTATGACTCATAACAGACGTTCATGGAGAAGAACTAAATTAAAAGTGAAACCTAAGAAAATGAGGAAATCACATTACGGATAAATAAAATGAAAAGACAAACATCAATGACAATACGTAAAGAATGGGGAAATAAGTATAATAGTTTTATGGATGATATTGAAGAAATGGTTTCTGCAGAACTTTTAATTAAAAAATATCCTCTTGATAAAGATGATAGATTAGGAACACAAGTTTATACTGGTAAAAACTCTTTCCTACAAATAATTGAGGGAGAAGACGGTACAGGACAATACCATGAAATCAGAATGTTAACTGGAACTAAAACTAAAGATACTCAAAGGTTAGAGTTTCTAATCAAAAAACATCAATAAAATGGCAGAAAAGAAAAAAGTAAAATCAGGAAACATTGAAAGAGAATATATAATTCCACTTAGAAGTAAATTCAAACATGTTGCTCGTTATAAGAAAACACCTAAAGCAATTAAAGAAATAAAAAAACATTTAGCTAGACATATGAAAATTTATGATAGAGATTTAGATAATATTAAATTAAGTAAATTTGTTAATGAGTATATTTGGGCTCGTGGAATAAAAAACCCTCCTCATAAAATTAAGGTTAAAGCTATAAAACAAGGTCAAATTGTACGTGTTGAACTTGTTGATATGCCTGATAAATTAAAATTCAAGAAAATAAGAGAAGAGAAAATTGAAACAGATGCTAAGGCAAAGATTGAAAGTAAGAAAACAATGATGCAAAAAGCAAAAGAAACAATGAAAGGTAAAGGAGAAGAAAAGAAACCAGAAGAAGATAAAGACAAAGACAATGATGGAGTGGATGATAAGAAAGAAGAAAAAGAAAAGAGAGAATCAGTAAGAGAAGCTAGTAGAGCAATGGAAAAAGAAATGGCAAAGAAAGCAAAACATACTACAAAGATTAAGACAGGTGCACAAAAGAAAGTTGAGATTAAGCAGCCTAGTAGCAAATAAATTTAAATAAGTTTTTATAATACACTTTTTGTAAAGATAATATGTTAAACAATTTGATTAAAGAACTTCAAGAAGCTTCTTCACATGAGAAAGTTGAAATTTACCAAAGATTTTTTAAAACAGGAAAAGGAGAATATGGAGCAGGAGATATTTTTATTGGGTTAACAATGCCAGAGCAAAGAAGAATTTCAGGAAAATACACTGATTTAAGTTTGCCAAAAGTTCAAGAGTTACTTAATTCAAAAATCCATGAACATAGAATGTCTGGATTAATTATTCTGGTTAATAAATATAAAAAAGCAAATGAACGTGAAAGAGAAAATATTTTTGGTTTTTATTTAAAGAACACAAAAAGAATTAACAATTGGGACTTAGTTGATGTAACATGTCCAAACATTGTAGGTGATTTTTTATACAACCACGCCAAAGATAAAAAAATACTTTACGCTCTTGCGCATTCTGAAAATTTATGGGAAAAAAGAATTTCAATAATTTCAACATTATACTTCATTAAATACAATGATTTTGAAGATGCACTTGCAATATCTGAAATTCTGTTAAACGACAAACATGATTTGATTCATAAGGCTGTTGGATGGATGTTGCGTGAAGTTGGTAAGAAAGATGTTGAAACACTCAAAAAATTTCTAAAATTCCATTACAAAAATATGCCAAGAACAGCATTAAGGTATTCTATTGAAAGATTCCCAGAACCAGAGAGAAAATCTTATCTTAAAGGAGATATATAAGATTTTCAATCATTCGTATAAATCCAAATGAGGGAAAAAACTATATTCTGGGAAATATATAACAAAATATATATGTTGTAGTAGTTAATTAATCTTTTAAATGGAGTTTCTATAGGAATTTTATGAACCTTGAAGAAATAAAGCAAAAAAAGTCAGTGAAAGAACTTTTAGAGTTTGGAATAATTAATATTGACAAATCTAGTGGGCCTACTTCATTTAATATTTCTGATTTTGTTAGAAAGAGTCTTGGTTTAAGAAAAACATCCCACTTTGGAACTTTAGACCCTAAAGTAACAGGAGTATTACCTATTGCTGTTAATCGTGCTTGTAAATTAACAGGGTATTTCCTAGGAGAAGATAAAGAATATGTTGGAATAATGAGATTACATGAAGATGTTGAAATGGACAAGATAAAGGAAAAAATTAAGGAGAAATTCTTAGGAGAGATAATGCAAATGCCTCCTGTTAAATCCCGTGTTAAACGTCAGATACGTCCTAGGACAATTTACAGTTTTGATTTATTAGAAAAAGATAATAAAGATATTTTATTTAAGGTTAAATGTCAAGGTGGAACATATATTAGAAAACTCCTTGATGATTTAGGACAAGAGCTTGGTGTTGGAGCACATATGCTTGAGTTAAGAAGAGTTAGTGCTGGAATCTTTGATGAAAGTTTTTCTGTTGATTTATATGAATTTGAAAAGGCTGTCGAGGAATATAAAAAAGGAAATGAAGAAATGTTAAAGAACATGATTATTCCAGGAGAAATTATTCAAAGAATACATTCTCCTATTGAAATAAAAAAAGACAATTTAACTCAAATCTTTACAGGTAAACCAATTTACAAAAAAGATTTAGTAAAAGATACTGGTGTTAAAAAAGATGAAACTATTTGTGTTTTCTGTGATGGAGATTTTGTTGGAATGTATACTGTTATGAGGGGAAAAGAAATTTTTGCTAAATCAGAGTTTGTGATGCAACCAGTGAGAAACTAAAATGAGGCACTTCATATACTTTTCAAGTTCAGGAGCAACATCAGGTAAATCCCTTTCAAAATATGCAGATGGGGGACTTATGAAAGCGGGAAGAATGGACATTGCAATCCATAGCTTTATTCAAGCAGTATTTTTAAGTAAGTCAATAAGAGATAATGTAAAATTCCATTTTGTTCTTTATGGAATGCCTGACCCTCCAAAACACATTGAAGTTGAAGCAGGACCTGATTTGGAAGTTTCAAAAAAGGATGTTGCAAAATTTATACAAAAAATGCTGTATAAATATAAACTAGATGAAAAAAATGAAGTTTTTCCAGGATGTTTTGTTGAAAAAAAGAATTTATTCCATGTTATTGATGAACTAGTAAAACAAGGAAATGAAATATTTATTTTAGATAAAAAAGGAAAAAGCATTAGAGATGTGGAAATTCCAAACGATTGTGTATTTTTAATTGGAGATCATGACGGACTTCCAAAAAAAGAACTTAAACGACTCAAAGAAATAGCGAAAAAGATTTCAATTGGTCCACATACTTATTTTGCATCTCAAACAATTGCTGTTGTTAATAATGAATTAGATCTAAGAAACATATAATGTTTCATTCATTCGTATAAATCCAAATGATAGAGGAATTTAGTCTTTTTCACCTAATTTAGCTTTTAAAGTTCCTTTTTTAGAATTATGCTTTATTGTTTCTGGTTTTCTTCCTTTTTCAAGGTAGGAAGTATCCTCTTCAAATTTTTCAGATAAAGAAGAATTCATAAAGAGATAATCACTCCATCCCTTGCATGAATGTTCATCACTAGGCATTTTAATTGTTCCAAGTGTTATTTCGCCAGAATCAGAGTATTCTTCTTGTATAGAATTTTGAAAATTTTTATATTCTTCAGAATCTCTGGGACTATCAGCACTTCCCAAAAACATTCTTGCCCTATCTAATTCGTCTTGTTGTTTATTACTAGGCATTTTCTAATCTCCCTCTTGATTTAAAATAAAATGCTTTTTCTTCTTTACTTTTAGCATCATAAACAAACTCTCCAGAATACATCTCAACAGTTGAATCTTTAACCATTGGTAGTGTGTCGAATCTAAAAATTCTTCTTTCACTCTCTTCAAGACCCTGGTTAATTCCAAGAAGCCTCTCAAACCCCTTAATCATCTCACTAACACTATCCATACCCTAAAGAATTAAATAATGTTTTTAAGTATTTATATTATAATTGTCAAGATAAAGAAATCTTTAATAACTAAAAGAGTATCAATAAAATATGAAAAAATCAATAAGATTGTACATTACAGGAACAGTACAGGGGGTGTTTTTTAGAGGATTTGTTAAAGAAAATGCAGAAAGGTACAATGTGAAAGGGTTTATACGTAATTTAGAGGACGGAAGAATAGAAGTTTTTCTTGAAGGAAATGCAAAGGAAGTTAACAAGATGATAGAACTGTGTAAGAAAGGTCCTAAACACTCCATGATAAGGAATGTAGAAGAAAAACCAGAGAGATTCCAAGATATGAAAGGGTTTAAAGTGCTTCATATATAACATATTTTCTAAAATATATAACAAGAAGTATATATTACAACACATATATTCTACTGTATAACTACTCTTGATTAACAATAAATCTTTTTATACTCAAAATCTTTTTTTAATTGCATATTAGAGGTTTAAATGATATATACAAATTCAGATGGTGGTGCAAGAGGTAATCCTGGACCAGGAGCGTGTGGAGTTATTGTTAGAAGAGATGCAGATATTCAAATTAGAGCAAGCAAATATCTTGGGCAAAGAGTGACTAATAATGTTGCAGAATACGAAGGACTTATTTTAGCTTTGGAAAAAGCTTCACAAATAAAAGATTGTAAAGAAGTGACTTGCATACTAGACTCTGAATTAATTATTAAACAATTAATGGGAGAATATAAAGTTAGAAATCCGACATTAATGAAACTTTTTTTACGAGTTCAAAAACTCCAAGATAAATTTGAAAAAATACGTTACAAACATGTTTCTCGTTGGGATAAATTCCAGCAAATGGCAGATGAAATACTTAATGAAGAATTAGATAAGGTAGTAGGTCCTAGAAAGTATGTTCCTAAGAAATAACTTTTAGAAGAGAATAATCTTTAAAAATAAAGAAGATTAGTTATCTAAATGAGTATATCTTATCACCCAATAAAAGCAGAAAAACGTTTATGCAGGGGTCCTAATAATGAATTAACCCCAGATTCTTCACCACTTATCAAAATTGAAAGGGGAAATCACCTGGGAAAAATAGTTCTCTTTTCAGTATGTGGTTACAGAATAGGAGAAGGGAATTGTAAGTTATCAAAAGGAGATAATATCTCATGTAAATATTTTGGGAAAAAAGCAGAAAGTGAAATTAATAGGATTCTAGATTCAAACAAATAATTATAAAAAGTAATTCTTACATTCTTAAATATGGCTGATAAATTTTTTTGGGCAGATCAAGTTGCTGATAATATAATCAAACAAAAAGGAAATAAGAAAGAATATGTGTGTGCATCAGGGATAACTCCTTCTGGACATGTACACATTGGGAATTTCCGTGAGGTAATAACTACTGATTTAGTTGTTAAAGCACTTGAGAGCAAGGGGAAAAAAGTAAAGTTCATTTATTCTTGGGATGATTTTGATAGATTTAGAAAAGTTCCTGCAGATATTGACAAGAGTTATGAAAAATATATTGGAATGCCTTTAAGTAAAATACCTTCTCCTTTTGATAAGAAATTAAATTATGCTGAATATTTTGAAAAAGAGTTTGAAGAATCATTAAAAAAAGTTTGGGTAAAACCAACATTCATAAGACAGACTCTAATGAACAAAAAATGTGCTTACGCAGAGTTGTTAAAAGTTGCATTGGACAAAAGAAAAGAAATAATGAAAATTCTTAACAAATATAGAAAAGAACCACTTGCAAAAGATTGGTATCCTCTTGCTATTTATTGTGAAGAATGTAAAAAAGATTTTACAAAAGTTCTTTCTCATAAGGGATATGAGATAACTTACAATTGTAAATGCGGTTTCAAAAATACAATTGACATAAGAAAAAAAGGAATTGTAAGTATTAAGTGGAGAGTTGATTGGCCATTACGATGGAAATACGAAGGTGTTGATTTTGAACCAGGTGGAATTGATCATAGTGTTGAAGGAGGGTCTTTTACAACTTCTAAAGAAATATCAAAAAAAATATTTGACTTTGAACCTCCAATTTATCATTTTTATGATTGGGTGACTGTTAAAGGAATTAAATTAAAAGATTTCCACAGTTCTAAAGGAAATGTTTATACTCTGAATGATGTTGAAATGGTTTACGAACCAGAAATTCTGCGTTATTTATTTGTCGGAACAAAACCTAAAACAGGTTTTCAAATTAGTTTTGATAATGATGTAATTAAAATCTATGATGAATTTGATAAATTAGAAAGAGAATACTTTGAAGGAAAATTAAACAAACAACAAAAAAGAATTTATGAACTATCAAAAGTAAAAATTCCGAAGAAACAACCTGAAAAAAAGAATTTTAGACATTTAATTACACTTGTTCAACTTAACATGCTTTCAGATTTAAACACTGAATCGAAAAAAAGAGCAGAGAAAATTAAGCATTGGTTGGAAAACTATGCTGATGAAGATATGAAATTTGAAATTCAAAGCAAATTAAAATTCAAATTTGTAGGAAAAGAGAAAAAAGCACTTGTTGAACTTAGAGAGAAATTAAAACTTGGAAAATTTACAGAAGAAAAATTATTCAATGAATTTTATGATATTTGTCAAAAGTATGATATGAAAAATACTGAATTTTTCAGAGCAGCTTACCAAGCAATTATTGGAAAAGAAAAAGGACCAAGATTAGCAGGATTCATATTACTTATTGGCAAGGATAAGATTATTAAACTTTTGGAACAGTTATAATAAAGATTCATAATTTTAATTATTAAATCAAAAGATATTTAAATACTTAAAAATCAATAATATTACTGAAAAATCAATAGATATGATAAAATGGAAAAAAGAAAGCAAACAAGAGGAATTGGAACAACAAATCTTTCTATTTTAGAAGGGACTGTAATAAGTGCTTTTTTTCCAGAAGCACAAGAAATGACAATAAAGGAAATTCAAGAAAGAGTGGATTATTCTTATGAAAGAGTTAATACTGCACTAAAATCTTTAACTGAAAAGAAAATTGTTACATTAGACAAAAAAGGTAAAACATTGGTTTATTCTCTTGATTTACAGCACTTAGACACTGAACTTGGTTTTAGAGGATATCTTCTTGAAAGAAAAATTGAATTTATAAAAAAACACAAAATTTTATACCAAGCAATTAACGAAATAGTAAATAATCCCAATACATGGATGGTTGTATTGTTTGGAAGTTATTCTAAAGGGACCGAATCAAAAAACAGTGATGTAGATATATTGTGTATTTCTCATAAGAAAAAAGAAACAGAACAATTTATCCGATCTTTAAAACACAGATATAACTTAAATTTCTCTCCTGTTATATTACCTTTTCATGAATTTCCAAACATAAAAAAAGATAATCTTGAATTATGGAATGATTTAAAGCAATATGGGATAGCATTTAAGGGAGGAGATACTTTTTATTTTTGGATGTATAAAAATGAGAAAAATTGATTTTTACTTAAAAAATGGGCAAATTATGAAAGACAAAACAATTGTCTCTCTTGCAAAAAAGTATCTAGATAAGGCAAAGAATAATTTAGTAACAATGAATATTCTTTCTGAATTAAACAATAAAAAATCTAAGAAACTACTTAACATCCCAAAAGATTATGATTCAAATGAATGGGTTGCTATTACAGGATATTATGCTATGTACTCTTCAGCATTGGCATTACTCGCAAAAATTGGGTTTAAAAGCAAGAATCATGCAGCAACACTCTTAATTTTGGAGGAATTTTTTGTTAAAAAGAAAATTTTAAGTCAAAAAGATATTTCTTTAATAAATAATGCGCATTTTCAAAAACAAGAAATAGAAAAACTTTCTGATGCAAAAAATAAAAGAGAAATTGCTCAGTATAGTATAACAAAACAAACAACAAAAAACATAGCAGAAAAGATTAAAAAAGATGCTTACGATTTTATAAATAAGGTAGAATTAATAATCTCTAAATAAAAACGATAAGAAAAACAGTAAAAAATAATGGCACTAGTAATTAAATCAAACATAAGAAAAACAGTAAAAAATCTTGATAAAGATAATGCAATTTCATCTGTTGCAGAAGAAGTTGAAATGGCTCTTGAAAGAAAAGTTGAAGAAATTTTAACAGAAGGGATTCAAAGAGCAAAATCAAACAATAGAAGAACCTTGCAAGCAAGGGACTTGTAAATAATCTTTTTGAAAAAGATTAGACAAAACCAGAACAATAAGAAAAATAAAAAATGTTTAAAAGAAAGAGGAATAAAAAACCTAAATTAGGTAGGAAAAAAGATGTTGAAGTAAAGAAAAAAGCATCTAGAAACTTTGTTATTGCGCTTTCTATAGTAAGCATGATTGGTTTCTTAAGTATTATGTTGGAAAGTTTATTTAATTTTGTTATAAATGCTTATCTTGAGACTCTTTGGTTAGTTGTTTTAGGAACAGGATTAATTTTAGAAAGCTCGTTAAAAGATTTTAAAAAAATTAGGAAAAAAGGTCTTACATCAGAGTACCTAGGGAAATTAACAATGGTGATTGTTGGGGGAATCGGGATTATCGCAGGATTACTAAGCTTGCCCCAATTAAATATTCAACATTCCTCATTTTTAGCAATAAAAGGAATTGTGAGCTTGCTCGCAATAATCTTCATAATATTTCAAACTTGGGTAACAGAGTAAAGAAAATGGCAAGAAGATATCATTGAACAACCTACAAAAGAAAATTTCCAATATTTGGATTTCTTGTTTTAATTTTTGCAGGGCTTTGGTTATTACGTGAATTAGAGATTGTTAACTTGAGACTTCCTTTTTTACCTATTTTGTTAATTCTTATTGCTGTGGGAATTATATTTAATAGGTTGGGTTGATTAGGTAATAAAACTTAAAGTACGAAATATTTATAAGCTATATTCCCTATTTTCTAAAATGAGTTATGTAAAAAAAGGGGGAATAATATTGGGGATAATCTTTATTTCATTATCTTTTATTGCTGCTCAAGAAGACTCTTCTGGCCTTCCTGATGCTGAAATTCTAGAAATTTATATTAGTCATGATGTAATTTCTGCGTTTGCTCTAAAAGACATTAATCCGGATCTTTATAATCAAAGAATAGAAATTGATGCTAAAATAAAAAACAATGGAGAAGCCCCTCTTAATAATCTAGAATTCAAAGTAGAAATCCCTGAGATTGATTATGAAACCAACCTAAAGATTCCTCTTATAAGGAAATTCTGGGCAAAAGTTTTAAATTTATTTACAAAAGAAGATAAGAAAGACATAAATTATGGGATGAAAACAGGAATCTTTACTCAAATAAAACCTGGAAGAAGAGTGCATTATACAATTGGTGATGAGCAAACTATTTGGAAAGTTACTGGTGGAAAAAAATTAACAAGGGGGATGTTTGAAACTCCTGGAGAATACACACTTAAAATAACTCTTGATCCAAGAGAAAGAATTTATGAATCAAATGAAGAAAATAATGTTCTTATAACTAAATTTGAAGTTTTAGAACTTCCTTCTTCCCCAGAAGAATATTCTCCAGAAAATATGGAACTAGAACTAGAAAAAATGTCTAAGACTTCAAGTGAGTTTAGAGAAAATCTTATCGGGGTTGAAGAAACAATTTCAGAATGCCAATCACTTAGCTTAAAGGAATTTCAAGAAACCTGCCTATCCATAATGTTTGGAACGTTAATTTATCAAAATAAAACTACTGGTGAACTTGAAGAAATAATCTGCCCAATGATAACTACTAAATCACTAAAAGAAGGTTTAAAATCAAATAATTTCTGTATTATTGAGGATTAGCTGGATTCGATAGTTAGAATGAAAAAAAGAAATAAATTATGGAAAAAGATATTTGCTATCGCAGTCTTATTATTGATACTTGGTGTGGTTATTGCTGTTGTTCTTGTTAATGTGAGTAATGCGGATATTCTTAATAATATTCCTTAGAATAAGTTTTTAAGTTCTTATTATTTGTATTATTCATGGTGAAAAAAGGCGATATTCTATTTAATAAAAGTGTTAATGTACTGAAAAGTTTAGTTCTTAAGAATGGGGGAATAACTGCAACTCCGAAAGAAGGAGGATATCCTTTTGTTTATACGCGTGATGGAGTAATTAATAGTAAAGCGCTGAATAGAGTTGGGCTTGTTAAAGAATCAGAAAGATTTTATTATTTCATGAAAAAATTTTCTAAGATTTCAGATTATGGAGAAATATTTCAAAGGTATAATGCAAATGGTTTGCCTTCAGTAACTCGTAAAAATCAAAATGATAACGAGGGGTTACTTTTGCATGGAATTTATGATACTTACAAATTTAACAAAGACAAAAGTTTTTTACAAGAAATGTGGCCTGTAATTGTTGAGGTTGTCGGGTTAATTAAAAAATATTCTAAATCTGGACTTGTTAAAACTGAGCGTAGTATTCATGAATTCTATAGGCTGGAAAGAGGGTATGAGTTGTGGGCAAATTGTGCTTGTTGCAGGGGTGTTGGGGATGCATCAGAAGTTGCAAAAATTTTAGGTTATGATAAAGAACATGAAGATTGGAATAAACTTTACGAAAAACTAAATAAAAATATTCACAAAAAGTTGTTTGATAAAAAACAAGGACTATTCATTAAAAATCCTCGTTATAGAAAAGCTCCGGATATTTCGCAACTAGCTCCTTTTTATTTTGAAATTACCGACGATAAAAAACTTCTAAGAAAAACACTGAAATATATTGAAGAACATTTAACTAACAAGGAAATCGGGGGGATTCGGCGTTTTAGAAGATTTGAAATATGTAAGGATTGGCATTGGTACACTGGTGGAAGTGGAAGTTGGGTTAATTTTACAATTTGGATGGCGCAATTCTATAAAAAATTAGGAAATAAAAAAAAGTATGATGAGTATCTTAAGTGGGTTAAAGATATTGCTAAAATAAATAATAACAAACTTCCAGAACATGTTGCAATAGAAGAAGAATACAACCTCTGGAAAGAACATGAGATTGAATTTAACGCAAGGATAATAAATGCAATGAAAAGAACTGAAAAATCTATTAAAGAATTTAGAAATGAGAAAATTGTTTTATGGGCTAATCCTTTGGGATGGAGTCATGCAGAGTATGTTATGTTGAAAAGTGGGAAATAAATAGTTATTTTCTAGGATATTAATATTTAAATATAAATTTTGGTAGTTATTATGAAGAACATGGGAAAAGCAGAAAAATTATCACATTTTGACAATAAAGTTAGGAAAAGTTTAGCAAAGGTTTTACCTCCTCATACTTTTACTAAGGTATACTCTAAGGGGAGAACACCTATGCTTGAGCTTTTAGCTGAAGAAAGACCTGACTCAAAAACATTCTATCACAAAGTTAATTTTAATGATTTAAATTTTTCTAATGACTTAGGAAATGCTGCTGGATTTGATAAAGATGGTGAACTACTTGCTTTCAATTACCAAATGGGGGCGGGATTTGGTTTAGTTGGAACAGTTTTAAATGAACCCCACAAAGGAAATGTTGATAATTCGCTTGGACTTAATCCTTGGGTTCCACTTCCTTTTTCAAACGGTGCAATTAATTCTCTTGGTTTACCAAGTAAGGGTGTTGAAGAAGTTGTAAAAAATATTAATAATTTTAGAAAAGAGCATCATTCCAAATTATTTCCAATTGGGGCAAGCATCATGGGACACCCCTTACAAAAAGGTGAAGAAAAATTAAATGGAACAGTTAATTGTCTCAGAAGACTTCTTTATGATGTTGATTTTGTGGAAATTAATGAAAGTTGTCCAAATGTCAAACATAATGAAGATGGAGAGGCTCTTGAATATAGATTAACTAGAATTTTGAATGCTAGAAATGTTCATAGAGGAGAAACAGGAACAAAAGTTCCTATTTTTGTTAAACTCGCAAATTTTGGAGATGTTGAGCACACTATTAAATTTATGACTGATATGGGGGTTGATGGATTAGTTGGAGTAAATACTCAAAAAAATTATGATGAATTTAGAAATGTTATAGATAAAAGAGACCTAAAGAATTTTGATTATTATACTTCTGAACACAAAGGAGGAATAAGTGGAAAACCAATCAAAGGTTTTGCTTATAACCAAATTAACGCAGCTGCAGATGAAATTAAAAGACAAAATTCTCCATTAAAACTAGTTCATGTTGGTGGAATAAAAACCCATGAAGACATACAAAAAAGCAGAGAAATAGAAGACCCAGTTATATTACGTGAGTGGTATAATGGAATGTTAGAGAATATGGCAAATATGCCTTTTAATGAAGTGTATAAATCAGTTTTAAATGGAAATTAATAAATTAATACAATAATTTAAATAAAGGAAAAAATACTTCTTTTTTAATGGAAAAAGAGGTTGAAAAGAAAAAAATAGATTATTCTTCTCAGGGGAAAAAGAACAGGGCAGCAGGTTTAAGGTTTGAGGCAAAAGCCCGTGCAGGCTTAGAAAAAATGGACTGGATCGTGGATAAGTGGACTAACACTGTTGATTATCAACGAGAAGGGAATATAGGCAAAGTTGTTCCTGCAAAAAGAAAATATAATCCTTTCAAAAAAGTAATGGTTATAGGTACAGGCTTTCCAGATTTTATAGCCTTTAAAATAAATGGTAAAAACTCTTCTGAAAAAGATAAGGAATTTCCATTAATGAAAGGCTTTTGTGATAAATGTAAGGTTAAATCTATTGGACATCAGATTAGTAAAAATCTTATAAATTGTGACTCTTGTAATGAGGTTATAAATTCTGTTCCAGTTGAAGAATGGGAAAAACCTCAAGACAATAGAGCAGAGATAGTGGGAGTAGAAGTTAAAAAAAATGGTTACTTAGATAAAAAAGAGAGGGGTATGTGTTCATGGCTAATTCAAAGCAAAACCTTTTCACGTATTTTAATTGCTAAAGCCGTGCAGAATGGTCGTAAGATAGATGTTGAATATGAGGATTTTGAGAAAAAATATAAGAAGGAATTTAACAAAGAAATAAAGTCCGTCTCGACACCTACAAAAGTTGAGTCAGACAAACTAAAGAAAGAATTTGAAAATAAACCTTTTGAAAAGGTTTCCAAACCAGAATAATTTCGCATAGATATACTAGCCTATAACAAAATTTATAAGAATTGATTCTTAAGTATATTAATGAAAAAGAGGGCCTTATTTACATTGGGCATTATTTTTACTTTTTTTATTATTTTAAGTATCTCTAGCGTTAGCTCTTTAATTATATCTGAAGTTGAATCAAATCCTGAAGGAACAGATACTAAACATGAATGGATTGAATTATACTCTGAAGAAGAAATTAATGGAAATTATATTTTAGCTAATAATGATGCAGGCGAAATATACGATTCAGAAGATAAAGACCAATTAAAAATTCATTTTAATTTTGTAGGATATTATGTTTATAATTTTAATGGTCAATGGTTAGATAATTCAGATGAGAAAGTATATTTATATGATGAATCTGAAAGATTAATAGATAGTACCAATATCTTTGATGATGGAGGAGATAGTAACTTTACTTGGCAAAGATGTGATGATACATGGATATTTGAAGAACAGACTAGGGGAGAAATAAACTGTGTAATTGAAGAACCTCCAGAAGAAGAGCCTGAGATTAATGAGACAGAAGAAATAGTTGAAGAAGAAAATAGTATTCTTACAGGGTCTATTATAAAACTGGATTCAAAAGATATAAAAAGCAAAAAAAATTCAAAAGAGCTAGACAAAAACAATTTTGCTACAATTGGTTTAGGACTTGTGGTTATCTTGCTTTTGTTTTTGCTTGTATCTCAAAGATATAAGCGAACAAAGAAAAATGAGTTCAGATAAAACAGAAATAAATCAAGAAACAAAAGGAATAAAAGTAGCATTAATAATTGAAGTTCTAGGTAAACCCAAAGAATATTTAACTGATTCTTTAAATAAAATAATTGAACAAATTGATAAAGAAAAAGGAGTTGTTGTTGAAGGAAAAGATATTCATGATCCAAAAGAACTTGAAAATAAAAAAGGGTTTTATACTGCATTTGCAGATGTGCAAGTTGAAATAGAAGAAATAAGGTACTTAATGGTTTTAATGTTCAAGTATATGCCTGCACATGTTGAAATTATTCACCCAGAATTAATTGCCCTTACAAATCATGGGTGGGGAGATATAATTAATGAATTAACAAGAAGATTGCATGGTTATGATGAAATTGCAAGAGTACTGCAATTACAAAACCAACAATTCAAGGCTAAGTTAACTGAAATGGGTGTTAAAATTCAAGATGGTCCTGTGAAGATTGATAAAAGTAAAAAATAATTTAATCTTTTTTACTCTTTGATTTAGTTTCTGATTTATTATCTAATTTACTTTCTGGTTTATGATTTAATTTACTTTCTGGTTTATGATCTTTACTCATTCTCTTTAATTTGTCTAAAACTTCATTTAATTCAGGTTTATTCTCTGGAACTTTTTTCTTAGATATTTTTACTCTTGATTCTGAGGAACTAAAAGGAGTTTTTGTTGACTTGGTTGGAATGGGTCTAAGTCGAGGATGTTTATGTCCTTTAGAAGCTTGTTCTTGTCTTCTTTGAGCCTGTATTGCTAATGGTCCTCTAAGAGGTCTTCTTTGAGAGGCATGATGTGGAGGATGCGGGGTATGTGGGGGATGTTCAGGAGTTTTCTTTCCAGTTATTTTATTCAAAAATTTCTTAAAAGGACCTTCTTTCTTTATTGGTTTTCTTAAAGGATGTCCTGGAGGATACATTCCAGGTCTTCTTCCATAAGGTGATTTGCCTGAACCTTTATCAAATTTAGATTTAACTTTTAACCAATATACTTTTAATTTATCTCTAAATATTATTCCTCCAACTACCACTGCAATTAACATTAATAAAATAATGATTAACCAAACCCTTCCTGAACTTTCAGGTTCCTCAAGAACACAACAAGTGTCTCCATAATCACATATGTGAATATAAGATATTTTTTCATCCTTCTCACATTCAGTAGGCCTACAGTGGCCCCCCCCATCTTCACAAGAGACATCTTTTTGTACACAAATTTCATCAACACATTCTTCATCATCATAACACTCAAAATCTTCCGTACAATTTCTTCCATATGTTTTATCTATACAATATCCTCCTCCTGTACAACAAATTTCTTTAAAATTTAAATCAAAAGCAGTTACTTCTAAACCTCCAACACATTCTTCACTATCTAAACATATTTCCCCACTTTGTTGGAAGCAGGATTCAGTAGGAATTTCAGTATCACAACACTGGAAAGGATAAAAACATTCATATAAAGGATAAATATTCCCTTGACAACTTGTACTTGACATGCAAAAATATTCTTGTTCTAAACAATCTTCTCCAAGAGCATTATCAGAACATATTCCATCTATACAAAGTTGATCCCCTGGACAACCATAATCATTTTCACAAGTAATATTAGTACCATTACTTCCAGGGGCTAAACAATTTCCTGCAACACATTCTTGCATGCCCGAACAATCCCAATCACTAATACAATTTATACTTTCAACAATACATTCCCCACTAATGCAAACATCTGAACCAGGACAATCCCAATCATCAATGCAAATTAAGTCAGATTTATTGATACAAAATCCTCCTTCGCATGCCATTTCAGTATCATTACAATCCACATCATAAATACATTCTCCCTCAGAGGTTCCATTAACACAAACTTCATTTTCACATAATTGAGTTCCTGGGCATTCAAAATCCCAATTACATGAATCAGGATCTATTTCAATACAAATTCCACCTTCACAAAGCTCTTCTCCTGGGCATTCAAAGTCATAATTACAAGTCTCATTTACTGGTGCTGTAAAATTTATACAAGTATTATTTTCGCAAATCTCTTCTCCTGGGCATTGATAATCCCAAGTACAATCATCTTCTGGGTTTACTATTGGATCAATACATTCGCTATTTTCACAGATTTGTTCTCCTGGGCATTCAAAATCCCAATTACACCCATCGTCACCGCCTCCACCAGAGCCGCCTCCACCAGAGCCGCCTCCGCCGCCCCAATCAATACCTCCTCCGTCAGTTCCTCCTCCACCAGAGCCTCCACCAGAGCCTCCACCAGAGCCACCTCCGCCCCAGCCGCCTCCGCTGCCAGAGTCCTCAACACAAACACCACTATCACATACTTTAGTTCCTGGACAATCAACATTCCAAGTACATCCTCCTTGGTCACAATCACTAGAATCTATATCACAACTATTAGTGCACGCTAAATTTCCAGACCAACCAGAACCCATAAAACTTTCACAAGTTTGGCCGTTTAAATCTTCTCCATCACATTGTTCTCCATCTTCTTTTAATCCGTTTGGACATACTGGATCACTCCCAGGATTAATACAAAAACCATCTGAATTACAAATTTGGTCATCTGGGCATTCCTCATCACTTTCACAGTCTTCTTCCTGAACACATGCACTTGTAACAAAATCACAATTTTCATCACAACTTAACTCTCCAGACCAAGTGCCTTGGAGAACATCTGCACAAGTATTGTCATTTAAATCAGAACCATCACATTGTTCGTCTGGTTCTCTTATATCATTTCCACACTCAACATTACTTGGATCATAACATTCTCCACTTGGAATATCACAAATTTCTCCTGGAAATGCACAATCACCATCATTCTGACAACCAGTTGGTCCTTCATATCCTGGTGCAAATTCTGGCCAAACAGAACGTAAAATAAATGCAGTGTCTACAATATTATCTCCATGCCAGCAACCAGAGTTATCTTGATTTGTTAATAACCAATCTTTTCCATATTGTTTTTGGAAAGAAGTATCATACTTAAGAGGCCATAAAGCCAATGCAGTGTCATAATATCTATTTCCTGATACTTCCCAATAACTATTGTATTTTTGTTTTTCTAATAATTCAGGTAAGAATTTTCCTGTTAAGAAATATAAAAATGCTTCTGGAAGAAATCTTTCATTTCCTTCTTCCATTGCAGTTAAATAAGGAATAAATGATTTTACATCACGACCTTCTGCCCATAATGCAAATGTTGCCCACAATGTTCCTTCATAATTGCACGCATCTCCTTCTGTAAAACATCTCGCAATAACAACTTCTGATGTTTCCCCCTGGGCTGCTGCAGAATGAATCTCATCTAAAACATTCAATGTTGCAGAACCTTGTTTTTTAAATAATAATGTTGTTAAGAATCCTTGATTACAAGTTACTCTAAATTCTTCTTCAAAACAAGAAGGATTTATTCTAAACCAATAGGGGTTTTCAGGAGTCTTAATAAGACAATTTCCTGCACTAGAAGAAACTTCTCTTTCTTCATTAATTGAAAATTCATGAACTTCTGCACCATATTTAGCAGTGCAAGTTGTAGGAGAAACAGTTTCAATTTCTAAAAACCACTCTAATCCTTCTGCTGCTTTTGTTTGAGTTAATAACCAATCTTCTGCTGGAGTTGTATCAAAATTTCTTTCTGCTAATGAAAAAATTGCTTGGGCAGTTGATTTAATGCTACAACCTGAACCAGGCCAACAATTACTAGGATTCATAGTGCTTTCAATTTGAGATTGACATTCATTTATTGCTAAAAGTGAAAAAACTTGTTCTTCTAATGATAAAGAACCACATCCTCTTTGGTCAACTATTGAACTTAAGCATTCATATCCTAACACAGCATGGTCTTCTTCAGCTGCACTAATTTGAGATAAAAATAATATGCTTGAAAACAGCAAAACCACTAGTAAAATCATTCCTCTTTTCATGATTTTTAGAAGGGAAACTTGTTTATAAATATTTTTATATAATATACCAAAAAATTAGTTGAGAATTTATTTTTTGGTTTTTTGGTTTTTTGGTTTTTTTCTCTTATTTGATTGCATATTTTTCTTAATAGTATAACTAACGGGGTTTTTTGCAAATAATTCTTCTTGAGTGGGGGTTGCTCCTATTGCTTTGTAATAATCTGTTGAAAAATTTGGAGGCATAATTGGTTTTCTTTTGTAAGACCAAACAAATTGCGAAATAATATATCCTTTTTTCAATGGAACTTCATTTTTTTCATTCCACTCGTAAATTCTCTTTTCCATTTCTTCTTTTTGTATTCCTATTGACCTAAAAAAGTTAAGTAATACAAATAAACCACGTTTTCTTCCATCTGACACTCCGTTTAATATTTTAATTATTGAAGGAGGAAATTGAGAATCTTGAACATTTTCTAATTTGATTGGTTTAAAATCAGCATATTTTCCTTTAAGTTTATTTTCTGGAGAAATTCCTGCAGAAATTTCATTTTCTTTTGTCCAGTCAAGTGCTTCACGAACTAATTTTTCTGTTTCATTTTCCTCTGAATTGTCAGGAATAAAATCTTTTATTTTAATCTTTATTGGGTCTGCATCTTTTAAATCAAAATTCTTTAGTTCTTCTTCAGAAAGAACCACGCTCGCAAGAGCTGTTTTTTCATGTAAAGAATAGGGGGTTCTAAATAAATGCCTTGGAGAAACCATAATTAAATCCAAACCCATTAATTCTGCAAGGTCAACTTCTACATGTCTTGAAAAAGCATTTGGATTTTTTCTTGAAGAAAGATTGCATTTAGCACACTCATAAACATTTTCTGAACTAACAACATTAAACATTGTTCTGCAATCAGGACACTTGATTTTAATATTTTCTGAATTAAGATTTATTTTTTTATCTTCACGCCTATGACATTTCGGACAATGAAAAGAAATCAAAGTGTATTCAGGAGCAACACCCCCGCAATTATTGCATTTAATTCCTTTTTTTATGTCAACATCTTTAAATTGATCATAAAAATCTTCTGGCAAAGATTCTTTCATTATTTGTTCTGATTTAAAACCAACGTAAGCAAGAATTTTTCTTGGAAGTTCAGGGAATAAGTCTTTTGTTTCTTCTCCTGCAACTTCTTTGGGAATTGACTTCCAAGGTAAAATAATATGAAATCCTTTTGAACCTGAAAATTTTACTCCATAATTTTTTATTCCATGGTCTTTGAATACTTGAATAATTGCTTGAGCTGCTTTTTTACTATAATCAAACCATTTACAATCAATATCAATTAAAAAATCCCAACCCTCTCGCAAATCATTTGCATCTCTTTCTGACATTCCGGACTCCAGCTTTAGTGGATCTTTCCAGATTTCTTCTGAACAATGAAATGAGGTTGCTCCTTTATTAACTAATTGTAATATGTCGCCTGGATATTCAAGTGTATCTGGACGTTTTCCAAAACCCTCAAAATACCTAGGAGAAACTTCACGATTTTTACAAAATTCATAAATAACTTTCTGAATTTCAGGTCTTGAATAATACATACTAGTTATTCTCCTAATACGTTGTTCTTTGAATGATTTCTCCATGGAAAAAAATATCCTTAATTGTTTATATTGTTTTATATTATCTAAAGAGTGAATTAGGTTGAGAAGATTTATTAACAATATTTTCCTAATTATTTCGATGGCAAATAAACCTTTTGAAAAGGTTTCCAAACCAAAACTTTGCCATAAACGAACCTTTTGAAAAGGTTTCCAAACTAAAAATGAAAAAAGAAAGAGAATTAAATGATAAAAATAAAAGTATAATTTCTATTTTTGTTATTGTTGCTGTTGTAGTGATTCTTTTTGTTTACTTATTTTTCTCAACAAATTTATTTAATTTTGATGCAGAAGGAATGGCACGAATAAAAAAAGTTGATGAAGGACTTAATGTTGAAATACCTAATGTTGTGATTGAAGATTATGAAGATGTTAATAATAAAGGGGAAGGAATTGTAATTCCTTCTATTTTAGACATAAGTCCTATTGATTTACAAAATTATGATTTTATTGCACATCCTCTTTATCCTGCTTTTGCAGAACCTCATAGCACTTCTATTAATAATAATCTTCTTCGTGTCTCAGATACTATTATTTACAATACTGGTTATTATAGCATTAATGGTAGTGCTTGGCAAACTTATACTTTGCAAGGAAACCCTTATACTACTGGTTCTCCTTGGTTATTGGACGGCGGGACAAGTAATTTAAATTTACCTAGTCAAGGAACACATTATGTTCTTGTTTATTCTTGTAGCCTTGTAAATAACGCTTGGGATTGTCATGAAAATAAATGGCAGTTGAATATTATAAGTGGTTCTTCAACCCCTCCTAGTGGTGGAAGCAGTTTTAAGTTTGTTGCTTGGGGAGATACTAAAACGGCTAGAAGCATTCTTTCTCAAATTTCAGATGAAGCTGTTCTATTAGACCCTGTTTTTACTATTTATGCCGGAGATTTAGAGAGTAATGGGTTCACTACGAGCGGCATGAATTTATGGAAAGATGCGATGAATGGAGAGTTGACTGGTGATTCTTCTCCAAATGGCATGTTTGACAAAACTTTTTCAATAAGGGGTAATCATGACGGTAGCAATACTGCTGGCTGGCAATCATATTTTGATTTCAGGCAAATGGCTAACTCAATTGGAGCGACCAACTATGCAGAAATGAGCGGATCATCTGATTTGACGTATAGCTTTGATTATGGAAACTCTCATTTTGTGGGTGTTGACGTTCTTGGCGATGTTAGTTATTTTAGTAGTGTTGAGAGTATCTGGTTGAGCGATGACTTGGATGCAGCTGAAAATAGGGGTTTGACGCACGCTTTCATATTCTTTCATGGCCCTATTTACTGCGTTGATTATGGACATTGCAGCTGTTCAACAAGATTGGGTTGTAATCCTCCTCAACGCCTAATAGATGTTATTAATGCACACCCCATCGTATCAGCAACTTTTCACGGACATGAACACACTTATGCATACACTTATCTTGACAATACCAGAATTCCTTCGATTACACATCCTTTCCACCAAATCATAGCCGGTGATGCAGGTGCAGGTTCTAGTTCCTGCAATTCAAATAGGTGTGATTATAATATGGTCAGCCACGGATTTGTAACGGTGGATGTGGATCAAAATAATGTTTTGGTCACTTGGTACAAGCAAGGTTCTACTTCAGCACAACACACGTTATCGTTTACCAAATAAAAGCAATACTTTGAGAGAAGAAAAAATATATATTATTTATTCTAATTTCTCAAAAATTTCTTTTAAACTAATTTCAAGCAATGCAACTGGCATTTTTATTTTCCAATTACGCAGTATTCTTGGGTGTATTTCACCAACCACCCCAATAAGAGAATTATCAAGATAAATTTCTGCAAATCTTCCTTCAATAAAGTGATTAATGATTTTTTCTGATTCACGAATTTCAACCTTAAGACCCAACATTCTAAATAAATATTCTATTGATTGCCTTAATTCTGTAAAATTTCCAGGGGTTATTCCCATTGAAAGTTTTTCACTTTCAATAATCTCCGAACCATCTTTTTCAAAAACCTTTCCGATTTCAAATACTCTTTGAGGATATTCTGAATCAATATTTTCTGATAATATCTTAAGTAAATAGTGAGCTAAATCTTTTCTCAAAATATTGTACTCTGTTTTTGATTCCTCTATTTCAATAAATCCTTTTTCTTGTTTTTCTGGAATTCCCATTTTTGTAAATTGATCCTTCTTATTAGTTAAATGAAAATTTGAAATTTCTAGAAATCCAAGCCCTAAAAGTATTTCCGATATCCTTCTTTTAATTGTTTCATTAGGATCTTCTTTTCCAATTGTAGATATGTCCGGTATTTCTGGAGTGAAATTCTCGTAACCATATGCAATAGCAACGTCTTCAATCAAATCTACTTCATGCAAAATATCTGTTCTCCACGAAGCAATTTCAACTTCGTTTGTTTTTTGATTATAATCATGACCCATTTTTTCAAGGAGGGTTTTCAGAGTTTTTTCATTCAAATCTAAACCAAGAAGTTTGTTAGTATTTTCAAGATTTATTTTCATTTTTTCTGTTTCAAAATTAGGAGAAATTTTATCTTCTTTTGGCATTCCTGACAATTCCATTTGGTAAACTTTTCCGTTCATGTCCGCAAGTGTTGAAACAATTATGTTCAAACATCTCTTAAGAATCTCAAAATCGAATCCAGAACATTCAACAAAAACATCCTTAGTTTTTTCATCTATTTTTCCTGTTAATTGTGAATTAATAATTGGAGGCATACTTAAAATATTTTTATCAGCGTCTATAAAAATAGGAAATTTATGTTTTCCTGCAAGCAAATGTGCATAATCTTTTCCAGCAGGATGTCTCTGCAATATTTGAAGTCCAGACATTTCTCTTTGAGACTCAAGAGGAATGAATTTTATTTTATCTGGTTCAAGAGCTTTGAAAGTGATTGGCAACTTAATTTTATCAAGAGGATAAATTCCAATTGCAAGTTTCTTTCTTTTTCTTCCAACAGTGCTGTGCAACTTCTCTTGAAGGTCAATAATTTCCTTAATCCTATCATCGTCTAGCTTTAAACCTTTAACAATCGCACAAGCTGTGTAAGGCCTAACTCCCTTTAATGAGCTATCAAGAATTACTTTGTAATTTTTTTCTGGAGGATTTAATTTATAATTTTTCAAACCTGTTTTCTTTCCTAAGAAAGCTAAGAAACTTCTTTTAAATCCTTGATAACTGAGTAAATCTGGTCTGTTTGGAAAAATCTCCAATTCAATTTCATTCTCAGTAAGAGACTCAACAGTGCAACCCATCATTGCAATTCTTTCTTGCATTTCATCTGTAAGTTTTCCTATTTCTTTTTCGAATAATTTTTTACTGAATTTTACGTTTGCCATTATCCAATCTCCTTAATATTGTTAATAGTAATAACAATCGCCCCTTTGCAAGGCTCATCTTTATTTTCTGGAATCTTTTTTACAAAATCAAACCATTCTCCTTCTTCAAAGTATTCTGCATCCCCCTCAATTTTATATCCAGTCCAATCTTTATTCCAAACAACCAAACACAATTTTGGGTTTTCTTTAATATTATCTATTGTTTTTCCCATATAATTATTAGTAATGATTATTTTATCATCTTTTACTTTAACGAAAGCTGCTACGCTAGCATTTGGTTTATTATCATTGCAAGTGCTTAAAGCTACAGGGTTTTCTTCAATTATCTTTATTGCTTCTTTATTTATTTCCATTTTAATTCTTACTCCAAAATTTAAGTTTTCTTAATTGAGTTATATCATTCTTATACATTTGTCTGAAATCTTTTATCCCATAAATTTTCATAACCATTCTATCAAATCCAGGTCCCCAAGCCAAAACAGGAATTGGTTTTCCTAACAAAGGTTCTGTAACTTCTGGTCTGAAAATCCCTGCCGCAATTAATTCCACCCACTCTTTTCTTTCTTCGTCCCAAACATCTCCTTCAAGACTTGGTTCTGTATAAGGGAAATAAGCAGGACGGAATCTTATTTTTTCATATCCCATTTTTTTTGCAAATTGTTTTAGATATCCAAGCAAATGACTAAAATTTGCGTTTTCATCGACGACAATCCCCTCTGTTTGATTAAATTCAAAACCATGACTCCAATCAACTGTTTCATTTCTAAAACATTTTCCAACTGCGAAACGTTTTACAGGAAGATTTTTTAAATTTAAATTTGCAAGTGTTTGCGCTGAAAGACAAGTCGTGTGAGTTCTCAAGACTGTTTTTTTTGCATCGTCTTCATCCCATTTATATCTCCAACCTTTACTTCCTGAAACTCCTTTTTCATGAGAATCCTTAACTGCTTGAATTAATTTTTTATCCTCAGGAAGATCTCCTTTTTCATCTAAATAAAAAGTATCTTGCATTTCACGAACTGGATGATCTTGAGCAGTGAAAAGTGCATCAAAATTCCAAAAAGAACTTTGAATCATATCCCCTTTCATTTCTTGGAAACCCATTTCAGTCCAGATTTTCCTTCCATAGTCTAGTGCCTGATTTACAAAGTGTCTTTTACCCCCATATATTTCTGGAACAGGAGAAGAAACATCATACCTCCTGAATTTTTTACCTTTCCAATTTGCTTCTTTTTTAATTAATTCAGGGGTTATTTGTTCAATCATTTCAGGAACTTTTATTTCAGATTTCATTAATGTTTTACCAAGATCTGTAACTTCAATTGAAATTTTCTTGTGTTCTTCAATTTGAATTATATTTTTTCTATTTTGAAGATTTTTCAATGAAAATAATTGCTCTGGATTTAATGAATCATAATCAATAGGCAATGCGTCAATAAATTTCTCTTCTAATGATTTTTTAGATATTTCTTCTTTACTTGCACTAAAAACTATTTTTCCATTTTTTAATTCGATAAGTGCTTTTCTTTTTAAAACACCTAATGATACTTTAAATTCATCTGCAGATAATTTACTTAGTTTTTGTGCATCTTTCATTGGAATTATTCTTTTTTCATTAAGTAAATTAAGAAGGCGTCTTTCTGGTAAACCCTTTTTCCTATACAAAGCACCATTTACTCCAATTTCTATTATTTTTTTCTTTTCTGTAATTAAATTAACTATTTTTTTATTTTGTAAGTACTCTAAAGCACGCATTACAGAAACCTTGTCAAGATTAGATTTTTTACAAATATCTACAATCTTAGCTTCTTCTAAAAAAGGTAAAATCTTTCTTTCAATTGGACTTAAAGATTCAGTAATTTTTTGCATATCCATTTAGAAATAAATGAAGAAAGCATATATAAAAATATCCTTTAGGGATATTTTTTAGTAGTTAAGAAAGCTTTAAAAAGTGATTTTAATGGTATTTAACATGGTCAGAGTGAATATTTAACAATATTCCTGCTCATCCATTTACAGGAGTAAATAAATGAAAGGAAAAGTATTGCAGTTTAGAAGAGGAAGACACACTATTAAAGAAAAGCACTTTTTAATAGAAGTAGAGGCTTCAAAAGATAGAGCAAGTGCCGAAAAATTAATTGGAAAAACAGTTATTTGGACAAGTACTGCCGGTAAAGAAATTAAGGGAAAAATATCTGGTGCTCATGGAAATAAAGGTGTTGTAAGGGCTATTTTTGAGAAAGGTTTGCCTGGTCAAGCAATTACAACAGATGTTGAGGTTAAGTAAAATGGCAACACTAAGAAAAGCAAACGCATATTCAAAAAGAATTGTTGTTCCTTTTACTAGGGTTAGTAAAAAAAGAACAAAAGCATACGTTAAAACTGTTCCTGCTCAAAAAATTGTTAAATTTAAAATGGGAAAAATTTTAACTAGTCAAGAAGAAAAAGTACCTCACGTTTTAACTGTTGTTTCAACTGAAAATGTTCAATTAAGACACAATGCATTAGAAGCAACAAGACAATTTATTAACAAAAAATTAGACAATGAATTAAATGGTATGTATATTTTCAAAATTATTCCTTTTCCTCATCATATTCAAAGAGAAAATAAAATGATTACTGGGGCTGGTGCAGATAGAATGCAGACTGGAATGCAATTATCTTATGGAAAATCAATGGGTAAAGCGGCAATCTTAAAGAAAAATTCAAAGATTTATGTTATTCATTTACCAAACCCAAAAGCAGTTGTTTTTGCTAGAAAAGTCATAAAACAAATTAAGTCAAAATTACCAGGTCAAATAAAGGTTTTATACGAAGATACAAGTAAAAGTAAGAAAAAGCCTGTGAAAAAACCAGCTCCTAAAAAAGAATAATCTAAAAAGACCTAGATTTTGTTACTTTTTAGGAATGGTAACATACCGAAAGATTTATAAATAAAAACACACTAAATAAATTATAATAAAATGGATGAAGAAAAACTAACACCAGAACAACAAAAAGAAATGGCTGAAAAAAGTGCAAAAGGAGCTAAGATTAACTTAAGTGATGCTGGACTTAAAGCAGCTTATGCACCTCAACTAATAAAGAACTCTAAATACGCAGGAATTTTTGGAGGAATAACAGAACAAAAATACCTTGAAGCTTTAGGAGATGAAGCAAAATACAAGAGTATTTCTGAAAAAATAATTCAACCAACACTTCAAGCAGGAAAACCAGTCTATAACCAATATATTCAAGAAAGTTCATTTGCAATTTTAATGGAATCTTTAGGAAATTTAAAAATTAGTGATTTAGTTAAATACGCTGGAGGCGAAGGAAAAGTAAAGCCAGAGCTAAATAATATTTATGTTAAACAACTTGGAGAAGATGCTCAAAAATTAATTTCAATTGCCCTTAGCTACCAAATGGGAGAAATTGCTAAAGAAATGATTGGTGAAGAACAAAAAGGAGCATCTAAAACACTTGAAGAACTTGTTGGATTTAAAGAAGAAGACAAAAGTAAAGAAAGACAACTTAATCCTGAGGTAGCTCAAGCTGCTTAAATAATTATTAAAAAATAAATTTATTTTATAATTTTGTTTATTAATTCAGCCATTACTTTGATGAATTCTTCTGTTCTTTCTTGCCAAGCATCTAATTCGATTCCTTTTAACTCTGATAAATGTCCATGTTCTATTTTTTTATACAATTCAATTAAATCTCTTATCCAAACAACATATTTCATTTTCAACATTTTTCTTTCTACAAAATGAATTTTTAGTTGTCCTGGAATATGTTCTGGTGAAGGGGGTGAAACTTCTGCAGTTATTAAAGCTGCATGAGCTGCATCAATCATTGCCCAATAAATTCCTTCAAGGGCACTCATTCTTGCATACTTACTTCTAGCTAAATGAATCGGGGCTCTTTGAAGAGCATTATAAGCTGCCTCAGGAGTTGCTTTAATTTTTCCTTGAACTAACAAATGTTTCAATGGAGTAAAAAATCCAGCAACATCAATCATTGGTTCTCCATATCTCAAAATATTTTGTATTAATGGTTCTCCACTCATTAAATCATCCCACCAAGTTGTTAACTTAATTGTATTAACATGTAAAGATGGTTTGTATGGATTTGAACGTATTATTTGTTCTAATTCTTGTCTGTACCAAGCAATTAATTCTTGGTCCCATCTTATTGAAACATCATCAATAATAATAATAACATCAAGGTCAGAACCTCTTTTCTGAGTTTTTTTAGCTATTGAACCAAAGAGAACAATTGACTTTATTATTTTATCAAATTTTTTATAAGTTTTTACTGCAAAGTCCATTGCAATATCATGTTCTGTTTTAAGTTGAAGTGTAGGCATGGATGGTTTAATTTTTTTCACAACCTTTTTTTTAGTAGGGGTTTTAGGAATTTCTTTCTTAGGAACACTCTTTTTAGGAATTTCTTTTACTACTGGTTTTTTTACAACACTCTTTTTCTTAGTAACCTTTTTTTTAATTGTTTTCCTTTTTGGCATTTTATCACTTATTTTTACAACTTTACTAGTTATTTTATATTTTTAAATTATTTGTATTTTCTTTTTACTCTCTTTATTCTCTTTATCTTCCTTTTTCTTGTTAAAAGCATTAAAACTAATCCTGCAACAAAAATTCCAGCTCCAATTAAACTTCCTGTGCTTGAGAATAATTCTGAAACTTTTATTGCATTTCCTGTCATTCTTGGGCTTGTTGCCAAAACCAAACCAAATCCAAAGAAGCTTAAGATTGCTGCTGCCTGGCCTATCATGTCTTCTAAACCTCCTTGAGGTTCAGGTTCCATTTGGGTAGCTCTTGGATTTTTTAATTCTTCTTGCTTTTGTAGTGCTTGTTCAAAATATGCTTTAATTGTTTTAGGAACTGCTTTTCTTCCTTTTTCAGCATTCTTAAGCAACCTTCTCTTCCACCTTCTATATTTTCTTGGCCCTATCATTCCGGTTCTGTTCAAAGCCTCTAGTGAATCATTTATTGGCTTGAATGTTCTAAAACTTTCAAGATATTTTGTTAAATCGGCTGTACCTTCTCCATGATCTCCTGCACCAAATATCCCACTTAATTCTTCAAAAGAATCGAGAGTTTCATGAAGATATTTCTCTCCTTTAGCCCTTCTACCAAATACAGATCCAATGACTCTTTTTGGAAGAGAAAGATATTGCTTTTCATCATCTGGAGAACCCGTTTTAGCACTTGCTTTTACTCCTTTAGTCAACATGCCTCCAGAAGAAACAAATCTTGTAATATCTCTAAGCAATTTCTTACTTTTTTCTGGATCAAGTGCAGCACGCTCATATTTTTCTTTAAGTTGACCAATTCTATCAGGCACTGCATAAGGATTAATGTGTCTTTGTAAATACGCATCATTAGAAGAAAGCCCAGGATTTTTTTGTTTAAATTCATAAACCCCTCTATCAATTGCTAATTTTATTGCTTCTTTTAATTTCTCTTCTTTTTCTTTTTTGTCTTTATTAGCCCTACCCTCTCCTTTTTTGTCTTTTTGTTCTTTTCTTCTTTGAGCTTTACTTTGATATTTAAAAAATTCTCTACCAAAACCTCCCGTAAATTTTTGGTATTTATTTCCTCCCTCGTTTGCCTGATCTCCAAAATTTCCATCATTTGCACCATACTGAAAATCTTGGTAATTATTATCTTTATTTCCTTTATCGTTTGTCATTGTTCTTCCTATGTTTTTTTAATTAATAAATTCTTGTATTTTTTATTATATCACTCCATTGGTTTACCAGACATTCTTCCTCCTTGTCCACCTTGGGCATCTCCTCCAAGATGACTTGGAAGTTGAGAAAATCCAGCTCCAAACATTTGATAATTAATTCCAGGAAGCATTCTTCCAAATCCTTCTCCGTAACTCTGATAAAATCCTAATGCTTGATTCCAATAAGGCATTCCGCTCACTGTTGCTTGGGGACTTCCAGAAGCGTAAATAGGAACACCCATTCCTTCTAATGATTCTTTAAAGGGGTTTGTTTGGAAATGTTGCCACCAAGTTCCTGCTTCAATAACTTTTTTTGCTTCAAATCCTTTTTGGCCTAGTTTTTCCATAATCTCTTTCATAGGAACATTACCCATTCCCATTGGTAATTCAGTGTGTTCAAAACCAAAATTATCAGATAAATGAACATGTTTTACATAAGGTGCAATTTTTTCTGATTCTTTAATAATGTCTTCTTCATTAAATCCTTGTTTTCTTAACATATTAATATGTCCTACATCCCAAGTTGCTCCTATGAATTTCTCTGCTGTTTTTTCTGCTTGTCTTTTATTCATTCCTTCTTCTTTAACTAAATTATCTGCCATTTTCTCACGAGAAGCCTTAACAAGATTTCTTAAATCTTCACCAGTTGATAATCCAAATCCAGCAGGAGGATTTTCAATTGCAATAATTGGGGTTTTATCTCCATATTGTTTAAATGCTTTGAATGCTGCATTTCCAAATGTTTGTGCTGATTTTTCAGTTGCAAAATCTTCTATTGGAACAAACATTTCTGGTGCAAGTTTTGGTGTTTTTAAATTTCTAATTAAAAATTGCATTGCTTGGGATTGTCCTTCTGGTGTCTCTCCTACGTCTTCAAGTATTTTCCCGTATTTATTTCCTAATTCTTCTAAATGTCTTTTTTGTTCTGGATTTCCATATTTGTAAGCTTTACTAAATAATGAATTTAATTGCATTCCTGTATCTTCTAGGTATGCTCTTGCATTTTCATAATGGTTATTAATTCTTTTTTGAGTTTCAGTCATATTAGCTTCTGTTAATCCAGAATTTGGATCTTCTCTTGCTTTATTGAATGCTGCTATTTGAACAGAATTATTCTGAAGTATTTCATCTGCTCTCTCCTTATTAAATATTAATGCAGAAATTTTATTATCCCAATCAGAAGTATTTGCAATTTTTAAATTTCTTTCAGGAGTGTAAATTTTACCTTCTTTTAAAGGAGTAAAGTCATATTTTTCTTTTGGAGACATTCTTTTAAATCTTTCTTCTGAAATTCTTCCTGATTGATACCCTTCAATTATTCCCTCTTTATACTCTTTCCCATCTGGATAAAATCTTCTCTCTTCTTCCATTGCAGTCATTTTACCATCATCTCTGCTAACTGCTATTAACCTCTTTGCTGTTCTTGCTTCTCCTTTTTTATCATCTCCTAATGTTTTCCATTCACTTCCTGAAATTCCTTCTGCTGAGTGAAAGACCACAGGAACATTTCCATCTGGATTAACTTGTTGACTCCTCACAATAAACTCGGCTATTTTTCTTTCTGCTGTTTCTCTATTTACCTCTGAAAAGCCTTGTTGAGTAAAACCTGCTGAGTCTATTACAGGTCCATGAACAGAAACTTCTGTGCCTGTTATTTTACTTAATTCATGAATTTCTTTCAATTGTTGTTTAGGAATTGAATCAAATAACTCTGGAGAAACAAGTGCTAGTTCAATATGTTGAATACCAGAAGATAATTTTGCTGATGCTTCTTTCACAATATTTGCACTACGAGGATCTGTTGTTATTCCTAACATACTTGCATTTGCTCTATAGCCTGTAAAATCATTTGAATATGCTTTCTCAGGGTCTAAACTATTCCACCCTCCTTGATATTCAGTCATCCTATATTCACTCATTTTAATTATTTAATAGAAGATAAAATTCTTTATTAATTTAATGGTTAATGATTAATTAAAGAATTTTATTAAGGATAGTTATTATAATTCAATAGAGGTTTATTAAGAACCACTAGGTGTATATTTTAATTCTGTTCTTTCTTGTTTTTTTCTTCCAAAATCAGATACATTTTCTGCTCCTTTAACTGGAACATAATTTTCAATTGATTTTTTTTCTGGAGTGCGCATTGGATTAAAACCTACTTCTTGCGCATGGACCCTTAATTCAGGAGAATTTCTAGATTGTTCAACAACATCAATTTTTTTAATGCCTGCTCCTGATTCATAAGCTGTATATTTTGGAGCACCAGGGTCTTCTCCTGAGCTTGAATTATATTTGAATGGATTAAACTCTTCATTTTTATTTCCATTATCATTTCCTAAAATGCTTGGAGATTGAGTTGAAATTTGTAATGTTCTTTCAAGAGGAACTAATCTTCCTCTAGGAGCATTAACCATTTCTAATGAGGGAGAAAAATTTTGGTTGTTTAAACCTAATTCTTGGGTATGAGAAGTCAAACCTTCTGATTCATTTTCCCATTCATCAATAATTATTTTTTTATTCTTAAGAGCAACTTTTTTTATTTCTGTGCTCACTTCTCTTAATTCATTGTCTAATTTTTTTAGTTCTTTTTCTTCTCTTTTTTCTTTTTCAGCTTTTGTTTCTCTTTTTTTTGATTTAGAATTATTTTTCTTGTTTTTAGACATAAAATAATCAAGATAGATGATTATTTAATTTTTTGCTTTAAGTAAATATTTTTAGAAAGGTTTAAACCATAAAGAATATGAAAGAAAATTTAATTATTAGTCTACTTACGTAAAACTCACCAATTAAAACAACCCCTAGTTTTTTTTAGATTTTCCTCAAAACTCTTATAGGAAATATTTTTCACTTTATGTGAAACTAACCATGCCATGAGCTTTTTTGTAAACATCAAATAATGAGAAAATAGTTTCAACAGCTTCTCTAGCTACTAAAGGACGCAAATGTTCCTTTTCAACCCAAGAATCTTTCTTAACAATTATTTCTTTTTTTTCAGATTTTTTGTCATCTTTTTTGCTCTTGTCTTCTGATTTTCCAGGTTTATCGTATGCTCCTATAAGTGCTAAAAAAGGATTTGAGTGGTCTTCGGACTTTTTACTATTTTTTTTATCTTCTTCTTCCATAAAAAAATCAATTTCTTTTTCAATGTCTTTTATGTTTTCTTCTGTTGAACCTTCTACAAGTCTTAATGCATCACTTAAATCTGATTTATCTAATTCTTCATCTATTTTTTTTATTTCGTCGGCATTTAATGCATATGCTTTAAAAGATACATCTACTCTTCCCCCAAATGCAAATCCTTGTTGAATTTTATTTGGCATTCCTCTAAAAGTAAAAGTTACTAAAACACACATAAAATAATCTCTCTTTAATGCCTTAAGATAAGTATCTTTTGCAAAATCAGAAGGTAAATTTCCTTCTAGTGCCGCATCTTTAACATTCATTTTTCTTTTTCCTAATAAAGTTAATTCGAACATTGTTGTTGAGAATGTTTTAACTAATGCAGGATTTCTTCCACCTTCTTGTTCTTGCAATTCTTCTGCTGCCTTCAAATAGGGCTTTGCCCAACGAGCATATAATTTTAAACTATTAACCTGACTTTTAAGATAATTTAATTCAATTTTATAACGACTTCTTAATTCTTGTTCTGAGAGTTTTATCCAAAAATTAAATTCTTGTATTCTTGGAAGCACTGCTCTTTTTACTCTTTCATTTAAATCAATATTCTTAACTGCTTTTTCATCATCTACTGCAAGAAATGCATCAATTAATGTTACAAATCCTCCTTGGCCCAATGCAAGTGCTTTTATTGAAGAGTTTCCTTTTTGAATATCTACTTTATCCATCCAAATTTGTTTTAGAGAAAGTCTTGATGCTTTTTGAACTTCAACATCTTTATCTTTTAAATCATCATAACTCTGAAGACGAATTCTCATTTCTTTTAAATCATAAACTAAATTTAATACACTTCTTAAAACAGTATTTATATCTCCAAGAATTTTTGATCCTTGTTGTTGCATTATTCCTTTTCTTTGAGACATTTCAGAAAAATATCCAGAGCCAATTGAAGAGGTAAAGTTATCAATTAATTTTTCTGAACTTAATCCAAACTCATCCATTAAATCTAAAATGAAAAAATATAATGGTTCTAATGTTTCTGTTGCTGAATCATAACTTAAATTATGAAATGCAGGTATTCCAAACTTTTTAAAGAAATTAGGATTTTCCCCTTCTTTATCTGGAACATAAACAATTGGTTGTGGCTTAACCTCATTTGCAGGAATTTTTTCAGGAGTTTTATATTCCTTTAGTAACTCATCCCCATTTTCAGCATATAACCAAGGATTAATTTTTCCAATAATTTGTTCGACTGAGACCATGGATAAAATAAGAAGAATGTATTTAAAAAATGTATGTTATATACAAGGTAAATTTATAAAATACGATTTCTTGAAAAGAACATGGGATTATTTAAGAAAAAAGATAGGGTGGTTGACCTTACTGGATATTATGAAAAGAATAAAGAAAGAATTGATAAAATAAAAGCAGAATCAATGCAAAAACCAGATTATGAAGAAATTGGATTGAGTGGTTCTTCAGAACCTGCTTCTCCTGAAACTACAACAGGTAAAACAGACACTTCAAGTTCAGGAGGTTTTCTTGGAGGATTTTTTGGAGGAGGTTCTTCGAGTACTCCAAATGTTAATCCTGAGCCAAATCTTCCTAGTTCAGAAAGTGTTAATCCAGATGAAAAAAGAAGAAAATTAGCTAAGAGATTAGGAGACATGACTACTAAAATCGAAGATTTATCAAATCAAATTTATCATTTGCAACAAAGACTTGAAGTTGTAGAAAGAAAATTAGATGTTAATAGATTTTAAAAATGAAAAATAAAAAGGGGAATGTGTATATTCTTATTGGGGTTGTAGTTTTATTTATTCTAGTTATTGGAGGGATTTTATTAGTTTCAAATTTCAGCTCAGTTAATGCAAACTCACAAGAATCTCAAAATCCTGAAACTCAAGAAGAAGTTACTATGGGTTGTGAAATGAATGAGGATTGCGATGACAATGATAAATGTACAATTGAATCTTGTACAGGTAAGGTTTGTATAATTACTGATGTTCTTTTATGTTATAATAATGATGGGTGTTGTCCTAATAATTGCAATTCTGCAAATGATAATGATTGTTTGAGTGTTAAAGAAGAGTAGGATAAAAACAAGTAAAAGAGAGTATTTCTAGATCAAATAAAACAAAAGATAACCAATAAAAATTAAATCAATGTTATGAACCACAGCAATGCTTAAAAAACAAAATATTCTAGATAAAACATGTTAGTTAAATTGGATAATCCAACATTATTATCAAAAGCAGTGGACTTAATTTCTGAGCTTGTTACAGAGGTAAGGCTAAAAGTAACTGATTTTGGAATGGCTATAACTGCTATGGATCCTGCTAATGTATCAATGGTTGGATTTAAATTACCAAAGAGTGCATTTTCAGAATTTCAGTCTGATTTTGAAGTTTTAGGAATTAATTTAGATGATTTAAAAAAAATATTGAAGAGATGTAAAGCAGGAAGCTCTTTAATTTTAAATAAAAAAGAAAATGTTCTTGAAATTAAAATAGTTGATAAAATATTAAGAAATTTCACATTAGGTTTAATTGAAATTGAAAGTGAAGACATTGATTTTACTGAAAAGGTATCAAGAATGGAATTTAGTTCAAAAGTAGAAATAGTAAGTCAAGAATTAATTGATTCTATTGATGATTGTGCTGTTGTTGCTGATTCTTGTTCGTTTGTTATTGAAAACGGAAACTTCATAATTAAGGCAAAGGGATTAAATTCTGCTCGGTCAGAATTTTCAGGTGATGAAGCAAAGATTGAAGCTGAAAATTGCAGTGCCAAATATAGTTTAGAATATTTACAAAAGTTTATGAAAGCTTCAAAACTTGCTGACAAAACAACATTACAATTTGCAAATGACCATCCATTGAGAGTTGATATTAATGCTGACCAAATGGGTCTAAGTTTTATACTTGCTCCAAGAGTTGAAACAGACGACTAGACCTACATAAATCAAAGATTTCTGAGAAGTCCGTATCGACAGGGTCATCCGAACTTATGGGTCTAAGTTTTATACTTGCTCCAAGAGTTGAAACAGATGATTAATTTTCTCTTTTTCTAACTATATATAATAAATATAGAGATTAAGAAATGTTTTTAAACAAAAATATCGTATAAAACATATGATAAAAAGAGGTATGAAAGGTCAGTTGACCATATTTATAATTTTAGCAATTTTAATTGTTGCAGTTGTATTATTCATATTTTTATTTTGGCCAAAATTAAAAACAAGTGGTCTTTCTGAAATAAAAAATCCTTATGCTTATATGGAAGAATGCATTGAAGACCATATCCAAGAAACAATTGAAATAATCACAATGAATGGGGGAGAATATGAAATTAATGAACAAATGTCTTTTCTTTATAGAGGAGAATATATAAGATTCTTGTGTTACACAAATGAAAATTACAGGCCTTGTTATAAACAATATGCTTTCTTAACTACTCATTTCGAAAATGAAACATTAAATAATATTAGAGAAGAAGTAAATGCTTGTTTTGATGCAATGCGAGATAATTATGAAAGAGACGGATACACAGTTATTGTTAATGATTCAGCAGAACAAGAAATGGAAGTAAGAATTAAACCTGGATTTGTTTCAACTAAACTAGGAAAAGAATTATTTTTAACAAAAGGAGATGAAAATCAAGAATTCAAAAACTTTGAATTAAAAACAATGGGTAATTTATATGATGTTTTAGAAGTTGTAAAAAATATTTTAACTTGGGAAAGTATTGTTGGAGATAGTGTTTCTGAAGCATATATGATAGAAAACCCATATATTAAAGTAGATAAAAGACCAAAAGATAACATTAAATTGTATACTGTAAGCCACAGAGAAACAGGCGAAGAATTTAAATTTGCAACGAGAAGTTTTGCACTTCCACCTGGATTTTAATTAAAATGAAAAAGAGTAATACTTTAATAATTTTGGGGGTAATGATTCTAGTTTTATCTGGATTAATTGTATCTGCTGCTTGCTGTGAAAGATTACCTAATGATGGGTTGTGGTGTGTAGCTGCTGATTCAATAGATGAATGTGATCAAGATTATGGGTATAGAAGTGATCTCCAAACTTGTGAAACATATGTTAAATGTCATGGAACTTGTGTAAATGAAAATACAGGTGAATGTGGTCAAGCACCTGAATTAGAATGTGTTGAAGACGGGGGGAACTGGTATCAAGAATCAGAAGACCAATTACCTGCTTGTCAACAAGGATGTTGTGTTGCAGGAGAAAATGCTTATTTCATTAATGCTGTAGAATGTAAAGACTTTGCAACTAGTTTTGGAATTGATACTGATTTTAGACCAGATTTAACTTCAAGAGATGAATGTGCTGCTTTAATTACCGCGACTGTGACTGGCGCTTGTGTTGTTTCAACAGAAATTCAAGATGTTTGTGTTATTACAACAAATACTGAATGTGTTGAAAACAATGCTGAGTTTCTTGCTAATAAATTAGGAATCTCAGTAATTTTAAGTAATTTAGAAATTGATTTTTATGAAGGGCTTTTATGTACTGCTCCTGGAATTTCCGATTGTGCAAAAAGTGAAATAACCGAATGTAAGGACAATAAAGTTTATTATAAAGACACTTGTGGAAACTTTGCAAATGTTTATGATTCTACTCAATATGGAAATGCAGAATATTGGACATTCATGAGAGAACCTTATGATGAAAATGTTTGTACTGTTTCTAGTGAGGGTAGTTCAACTTGTGGGAACTGTGAAACAACTCAAAATACTGTTTGTAGAGACCAAGGAGACACAAATGAAGGGAATCCTGATTATGGAGAATATGTTTGTGGGGATTTGGGTTGTGATTATGAGGGAACTGCTTATCAACACGGAGAAAGTTGGTGCGCTGGAACAAATGGGGCTTTAGCAAGATATATTTTGGATGGCTCAGGAGTATCAGACAGAGGAGAAAGCCATAGAATTCTTACTGATGGATTTACAGGGGAAATGATGCCAGAAACAGCTGAGTTACTAAAAGACCAAGATACATATAATACTCCTGGAAGTAAATATTTTAAATTAATCTGTAGTTTTGGAGAAGTTTTAATTGAGGAATGTAAAGAATATAGAAATAGTGTTTGTACTGAATTTGTTCAACAAGAAGAGAATGCTCCAAATCAAGCAGCATGTGCATTTAATTCTTGGAGAAGATGTTTTGAAATGACAACTAAAGAACAATGTAATGAAACAACTGAAATGTGTAAATGGGTTCCAGGCCATAGATGGGATTTTATGATGGTTCCTGAAGAAGAAAGAAGTTCTCACCAAGGTTCTTGTGTTCCATTGGTTTCACCTGGTTTTGATTTCTGGAAAGGAACTAGTCAAGGAGTAGGACTTTGTCAAATGGCTACTGTTCAAGAAAATACACTATATGAAACAGGAATATTTGTTGATAGAGATTATTTTCATAGTGCTGATAAAGAACGTATGGCTAACAGATGTTTTGATAAATGTTATGCAATTCCACAATATGGTGAAGAATTTAATGATGGTCTTGAGGATGGGAAAGTGTATCCAGAAGAGATTGAGTTAAGTGATGGAAGAAACGCTGACCTTTCTTATGGATTATTAACTGAATTCTATGATGAATCTAACTTTAGACTTCCAAATGATGTTGATTCCTATCATTTATCTGATAGACAGGGGCAATACTGTCATAGATATGAAGAACCAGACCGTTGGCTAACAGGCCAAGTATGGGAAAATGCTTATGATTGTGGAGTTGGCGCTCGTGAGAAAGAGAAAGAAAGAGATTATCCTATTTATTTAACTCATCAAGAATGGCTCGATGGTATTACAGAAAGAGCAAGGTCTATTGGTGATTGTGGATATAAACCAAATCTTGAAGGAACTTATAGTTCAGATGAAACAGAAATAATTACTGCTATTTTCCAAGTATTAAGGCAAGATGGAGATATTAGAAGAAATGCTACTGGTGAACAAATTATTTACAAAGCAGGTGTAAAAATTGATTGGTTACCATTCATTGAATCTCCTGTTCAAGCAGAAGTTTATGGTGGTTGTTCTGAACAAGGAGGGGTTTGTACTGTTGAAGGTGCTCAGTATTGTACTGGAGGAACAGTGCTAGAAGGAGAAGGAATTTGTCCTCTCCATATGGCTTGTTGTGTTTATGAAGAATTAGGTGGGGGGGAATAATAAACCCACTTACAAATGAGTATTAAAAAAATTACGTTTCTTGAAATCTTTATCTTAGTTGTTGCTATTTTTGCTTTTGCTTGGATGGTTAATACAGAAGTTGAGGTTGTTAGTGCTGCTACTGGTGATTATTGCACTTCAGGAGGCTCTGAAGGAACTTGTATGAATCCTAGTCTTTGCACTAATATAATAATTCCTGGAGGATATTGTGATGGTTATCCTGATGAAGTTTGTTGTTCTAATCCTTCCAGTTCAGATGGAGACCCTCCTGAAAATGATGGAAATGGTTTTATAGAAGAGGCATTACCTGTAGCTGCAGTAGGATTTGGCAAAAAAATATGGAAATGGATATTTAGAGGAGGAAGCGATCCAGTAGCAATAGCTGAGGCAAAAGAAGAAGTATTGGCTTTGGTAAGAGCAGGCAGACATCAAGAAGCAGAGGCTCTTGCACAAAGTTCTGGCATAGATAAAGCAGCTTCAGGAACACTAAAAGAATTCCTTGGAGGTCCTTGGGGAAAAGCAGTTCAAAATGCAGCATATGCAGTAGCTGTTGCAGCAGTAATAACTTATTTTGCAAATAGATATGCTAGTGAAAGAAATGCACAAGGTTTAACAACTACAACTTGGATTGGAGCTGGTATTGGAATTGCAGGTACAACTATTTGGGCTGGTATAGCTGCTGGTCTTGGTGCAGCAGGTCCACCAGTATGGATTGCAGCAGCAGTTGTTGCTGTTTTTGCTGGAATTTACATGTTGGTTGGTTATCAATTATATTCTAGACATATTTTTACTTTTTATCCAACAATGTGGCAAGCTCCACTTGAAAATTATAATTGTAATTCATGTAATAGATTACAACTTAATGGGGAGGGAATTTGTAGTGAATATTTATGTCATTCATATGGTGTTGCTTGTGAATGGGTTAATGATGAAACAGATTATGAAACATGTACAGAAATGGGACAAGGAGATAGGATTCCACCAGTAATAACTCCTTTAAGAGAAGTTTATGGAGAACCTGTTTTTTCAAGTGAAGAGTTTAGATATTCGGCAACTAGTGCAGGTGCAAGAATTATTTTTGATGACCCTGATACTCAAGGATGTGTGCCCCCATTTACTCCACTAATGATTGCTTTTGAAACAAATGAAAATGCACATTGTAAAATAGGTTTAGAACCCAATACTGAAAGAACTCCTGAAGAAGCATTTGCAGTTATGAAAAATTTGGCAGAAGGTCCTGTGTTTACAACAAATCACACGCTTCTTTTACCTTCATCTGTTACTGCAAGCCAAATATCTCAAGAAATAGTGGGGTATACATTAACCAACGGAGGAAATTATGGATTTTATATTAGATGTAAAGATGCAACTAGGAATGGAAATATAAATGATTTTGATTATGTTTTTGAATTCTGTGTTCATGATATTGATATGTGGCCTCCTGAAATAACAGGAACAAGTCCTGAAAGTGATTCATTCATACCTTATAATGTTGACAGGATTGAAAGTTTTGAAGTTTATACTGATGAGCCTGTAATTTGCAAGTGGGATTTTGAACAAAGAGCATTTAACTTTATGAGATATGATTTTGATTATTGTTCTCAAAATATTAATGATCCAATAAGAAGTTTTAGATATGGATGCAGAGGAACCTTGAATGGATTTGTACCAGAACAAGATAATACTTATTATATTGCTTGCATGGACCTCCCAGGATTGATTGGAACTGCTAAAGAAGATCAAAGAAATACAGGGGATGCTGTCCCAATTCTCTTGAAAGGTTCTCAAGAATTAATAATTCAAGGAGTTGCAATTAATGAACAAGAAAATAATTCAGTTATTAAAGATTCTATTGAACCTGTTAATGTTAATTTAGAAGTTTTAACTTTTGGAGGAGCAGAAGAGGGGAAAGCAAAATGTCAACATAGCAACACTGGAACTCAAGAAAATGATTATGCATTTTTTTACAATGAAGGAAGTGCAGAATACTTAACAACTAACACTCAAAGTCTTTATTTAGTAGAAGGAACTTATAAATATTATATTAGATGTGAAGATGCAGCAGGAAACATTGCTACATCAATGGTTAATTTTAGTGTTGAAATTGATACGGACTCTCCTGAAATCGTTAGAATTTACAAGCAAGGAAATGAATTAAGATTAATTACAGACGAAGAATCAACTTGTTATTACAATACATTTAGTTGTATTTATGATATTGAGCAAGACGGAATTGAAATGTCTAGTGGAGATGGAAAAGCCCACTCAGTTGAATGGAATATTGAAAATGATTTACATATCAAATGTAAAGACATGTATGGTGGAAGACCAGACATGGATAAATGTAGTATAGTTGCTAGACCCTTTGAAGTTATAGAAGTTATATAGGACTTTAATTTTAAAATTATCTACTAGAATTCCCTTAAATTTATATACTTATTTTTCTAATTTATTCCATGAGAAATAAACCTTTTGAAAAGGTTTCCAAACCAGAACTTTAAAATAAACGAACCTTTTGAAAAGGTTTCCAAACAAGAAAAATGAAGAAGGTGATTAAATCAAATTTGGCTTTATCTGAGATTATGCTTTTAGTTGTTGCTGTTTTTGCATTTGGTTGGATGGTTCAAATGGATGTTGGGGTTGTGAGTGGGGCTCCAGGGGATCCTGAAGTAGGTATTGAGTGTGTTGGTTCTAACACACTCTGCGATGCATCAAATGTGGGTAGAAAAACCTGTTTAATTTTTAAGAATGCTGTTTTTGAATGCGCCCCCATATCAGAAGGAGGAGAAAACCCCTATGCGTGGTCGGTGATGGAGGAATGCTCTGATTCTGCAACTTGTGAATCATGTGAATGTGTTCCAAATGCAGGTTCTCAAGAAGAACCAAATCCTAAAGATTTAGAAAATGATTATAGTCCTGGTTTTTTTAAGGACGTAGGTAAAGGAGTTTTTAATGCGGGTAAGACTATTGTAGGGAGGGAAGCAATGAAGTTAGGGTCAGAAGCATTTAATAAAGCAATTTCAAAATTACGTCCTGACAAAAGTGCAGATTTGGCAGAAGCAAGAAAGACACAAGTAGAAAAGGCAACAAAAGAAGTATTAGATTTAGTAAGAGATAAAAAATATCAAGAAGCAGAAGCTCTTGCACTAGAATATGGTTTAGATGAATCCACAATAGTAGAAGCCACAATAAAAGATGGAAATACTCCACTTGGCATTTTTGAAAATAGTAAGCTTGAATTTTTAGGTGCTCCAGTTATGAACTATGTGGCATCTGCAGTAGGAGCAGCTTCTATAGGAATATTAATAACTTTTCTTGCTAATAAATATTCTAGCGAAAGAAATGCAGGAAACTTAAAAACTGTGACTTGGATTGGAGCAGGAGTGGGAACTATTCTTGCCCCAATAATATTTTCAAGTTCTAGTTCTCCAGTTGTTGGTTTAATTGCAGCAGCAATTGTTCTTGTTTTTGCATCGCTTTACATGATAACAGGATATCAATTATACTCTCAACAAATATTCACTTTTTATCCTTCAATGTGGCAACCAGATATTAAAACAAATCAATGTGAAAGATGCAATGATTTAGAAATAAATGATGAAAGTGTTTGTAGTGAATATTTATGTCATTCATATGGTGCTGCTTGTGAATGGGTTAATGATGAAACAGATTATGAAACATGTACAGAAACAGGACAAGGAGATAAAACACCTCCAATATTAACCCCTTTAATAGAAGCTTATGGGGAACCTGTTTTTTCAAGTGGAGAGTTTAGGTATGTAGCAACTAGTGCAGGTGCAAAAATTGTTTATGATAATCCTAAAACGCAAGGATGTGTTCCTGCGTACACGCCTTTACTAATTGCTCTTGAAACAAATGAAAATGCTCATTGTAAGATAAGCTTAGAACCTCATGACACAGAAAACCCTAAGGATATTTTTGAAGTTATGATGAATATGCAAGAAGGAACTGTATTTACAAAAACACATACATTATCATTGCCTTCTTCAATTAGTGCACCTAAAACATCTCAAGAAATAGGGGGATATACACTATCAAATGGAGGGAACTATGTATTTTATATTAGATGTATGGATATAAAAGGAAATGTAAATGATTTTGACTATAGCATGGGATTCTGTGTGGACATTGGTCCTGATTTTAATCCTCCTGAGATAATTGGAACAAATCCTGAAGATGACTCATTTATATCTTATGGTGTTGAAAATATTGAAAACTTTGAAGTTTACACTAATGAACCTGCAATCTGTAAATGGGATTTTGAACCAAAGAACTTTGAATTTATGAGTTATGATTTTATTTACTGTTCACAGAATGTTAATGATTTATTTAGAGGATATAATTATGGGTGCAGAGGAAATTTAACTAGATTTAAACCAGGACAAGATAATGGTTATTATGTTGCTTGTATGGATCAACCCGGATTGATTGGAACTGCTAAAGAAAACCAAAGAAACGCGGGAGACCCTGTTCCAATTTTATTAAAAGGTTCTCAAGAATTAGTAATTCAAGATGTTAGAATAAATGGGCAAGAAAATAATTCAGTTATAAGAGAGGGTATTGAACCTGTTAATGTTAATTTAGAAGTTTTAACTTTTGGAGGAGCAGAAGAGGGAAAAGCTAAATGTCAGCATAGTAATACTGGAACTCGAGAAAATGATTATGCACTTTTTTATAATGATGGAAGTATGGAATACTTAAATGTAAATTTTCAAGAATTATATCTTGTAGAAGGGGATTACAAATATTATATTAGATGTGGGGATATAGCAGGAAACATTGCTACATCAATGGTTAATTTTAATGTTGAAATTGATAGTTCAATACCAAGTATAGTAAGAGTTTACAAAGAAGGTAATGAATTAAAATTAGTTACAAATGAAGAGTCTGCTTGTTATTATAGTACTTTTAGTTGTACTTATGATATAGAAGAAGATGGAACTGAGATGTCAACTTCTAATGGAGTTGAACATACAACAGAATGGAATACTGAAAGTGATTTATACATCAAATGTATTGACATTTATGGAGCAAGACCTAATCTTGATCAATGTAGTTTAATTGCTAGACCATTTGAAGTTACAGAGCCTCTTCAAGTGGGAGTTTAAAATTAATGAAAAGGTTTCCAAACCAGAACTATGATAAATAAAAAAGTTGCGAAAAATAAAAGAGGTCAAATGAATATCTCTTTTGGATTGATATTTGCAATAATTGCAGGAGTATTTATTTTGGCACTTGCAATTTATGCTGTTGTAAAATTCACAAGCATTGAACAAAAAGCATTAGAAGGAGAAGTGGGAAAAACATTTGGAATATTAACAAATCCTCTTGAATCAAGTTTTGAAAGTTCTCAGACAATTACAATAACTACTTCTGCTGAAAATAGGATTTACACTGGATGTTTTTTTGAAGACCCAGAAGTAAATGGGGAGATTCTAGATTTACCTTATTTTGGATTGCAAAGAATAAGTACAAGTCAAAAAAGTTATGGAAAATGGACAAATGCTACTCTAAATGTTAGTTTTAGTAATAAATTTATTTTTTCTGAAAATCCTTCTGAAGGTAGAAAATTTTATGTTTTTTCAAAACCATTGTATTTGCCATATAAAATTGCTGATTTTGTTTATGTTTTATCAGAAGACAAACACTATTGCTTTTTAGATGCAGAAAGAATAAGAAGAGGAGATTTAAAAGATGAAATCGATAATATGAATCAACCATCTTTACACACTGAAGATTGCCCAGAAGAAAGTATAAATATTTGTTTTTATAATCTACCTGATTGTGATATTAGTGTTAATTATGGTGCTGGTAGATTAACAAAAGGTAACGGGGTATTTTATTTCTTAGGAGATGCAATGATGTTTGCAGCTATAATTTCTGATGAAGATACCTATGATTGTCAAATGCTTAGAACAATTCAGAGAACAAAATCCCTTTCTCAAATTTATAATGAAAAATATGACTTAATGATAGAAGATATTGGATGTGATCCAGCTATGAAAATTGATTTAATGATTTATAATACAATGTTAGAAGAATTTGAAGATACTGGTATGATAGATCCAATTAAAGTTGCAGCAAAGAATTTAGAACGTGCTAATGAATGGAGTGAATGTAAACTATGGTAATCAAAACAACCCCTGGTTTTTTTGGATTTTCCTCAAAGCACGGAAATAAAACAAGAGAAATGAAAGATAAAAAAGCTCAAATGAAAATACAGCAAATGGCATTTATGATTGTAGCTGTAGTTGTATTATTAGTCATGGTAGGTATGTTTGTTTTAAATATCAGACATGCAAATTTAAAGCAAACAGCATCAGAGTTAAACAAACAAAATGCAGTTCTTTTAGCATCAAAAATAGCTAATTCGCCTGAATTTTCATGTGGAACTGCATATGGTATTCAAAGAAGTAACTGTGTAGATTTTGACAAAGTAATGATTGTAAAAAATAATTTATGGAAATATGAAGATTTCTGGGGAATAAGTAATTTGGAAATTATGATTATTCATGATGATTTTAGGGGAAGAGATGGAATAACTCCATGTACAATGGAAAATTACCCTAATTGCAACAATATTGTTTTAATTGACAAACCAATTAGTGGAAATGACATATCTAGTTTTGTGACTATTTGTAGAAAAGAGAATTTAGGGCATTCAGAACCAGAAGAATTATGTAGATTGGGAAAAATCTTTGTGAGGTATGAGAAATATGGAAATGAAGAATAAAAATAAAAAGGCTCAAGAAGAATTGGCTGGATTTGCCTTAATTTTAGTATTATTGGGAATTATTTTGCTTGCTTTTTTAGTTGCTAGCTTAAGAAAATCAGATGGAGGAGAAGTTAGGAATTATGAAGTAGACTCTTTTTTACAATCTGCTTTACAACAAACAACTAGATGTGAATTAAATGGGAGGTATATAGATATAAAAGATTTAATATTCAAATGCGAACAAGAAGCAACATGTATAAATGATGTAGGGGAAGCTTGTGAAGTGTTAGAAGAAGCTTTTAATGAAATGACTACTAAATCTTGGAATATGGGTGAAGGAAGCCAATATAAAGGATATGAATTAGCAGTTGTTATTAATGAAGGTGAACCAGGAGGAGGGCTTTTAATAGACACAATTACTTATGGAGAAACAGATGAGACAAATGAAGCTCTTCAAAGCAAGGGTTCTTATCAAGAATTTTCAAAAACAGGAAATTCAATAGTTATTTATTTTAATATCTTTTATGATTAAATAATTATCATAAAAAAAACTAAATAACACAATATTAACTCCACCAGATAAGATTTTTTCTTAAAAATCCTCTTATTTACTAGATAACAACCTCTCAAATTTACACTAATAAACCAACTAAACAGCACTAAATCTTAAGTGTTATTTTTACTGTATCTACCACTATTTCTGGTTTATGCCTAACACGATTTTTTGTTTTTTCTTCAATTAATTCAATAAATCCGAACCTTTCTAAGAGCTTAATATCATCATTTACTGCTTTAAACCCCCTATTTAGTTTTTTAGCTAATTCATAAATTGAACCTGGTTTTTGAGTCTTAATTACGTGCAAAATACGCGCTTTTTCAGGATTTAATAGTTGCCTTAAAGCACTAAGACCTTCAAAGTTATAATCTTTTTTAGAGATTTTGGTATCTTTTGAAAAAGAAAAACTTCCTTTTGACTCTTTTATTGTTATTTCACGTGTTTTTGTCCTTGCCATCTTATTGTCCTCGGTAAAACTAATTATATAGAGTATATATATGTTCCTAAATCCCATATATTCCAAAAAGTAACCATATTGCTTTCTTTAAGCTTTCCTATAGCCCAAATTAAGGTGTTGTATTTCTAAAGTGATAGCGTAACGTTTATAAGTAAAACCTCCAAATCAGTAAGAAAGAGGTAAACAACCAAAAAAAGAAGTAATAAGCTTTTTAAAGGAATTTGAACTCTTGTATATTAACACTTAATAGGTGTAAATATAGGGGTTAAACAAACCTATGATTCCAACAAGTAGTTCCCTATAGCTATTAAATTGGAATTGAGGTTGTCATAGACAACATAGTTGAATAGAGTTGAAAGGAGGTTAATAAATAAAAATATGAAAATAAATTTTAAAAGAATATCTGCAATCGCTGCTAGTGTATTACTAACTGGTATGTCTGTAGGTGTTGCTGCTGCTGCAAACTACCCTGCGCCTTTCGTTCAAGGTGGTGTTGCTAATGTTGCTGTTGTTTACGGTACAGGTACTGGTGTGTCAACTTTAGATTTGGTTCAAGCAGGAAACATACAATCAAATCTTCAGTCACAAATGGGAACCACAGGTACTGGAACTGGAGCTACAACAAGTGGTGAAACAGTAGAATTATTTAGTGGTGGAACTAAGATTTACTTAAACGACAGCCTAAACGCTGTAAAAAACGTTTTGACTAAATCTAACCTTCCAACTGTACTTAGTGATGAGACTTTCTCTGGTAATGTTGATGCAAAAATTACTCAACAAATTACTTTAGGGTCTAATCCAAAGGTTACTTATAAAAAGCAACCAACTAATGACGATGATCCAAATTTCGCATTAGAGTTAAGTACTTCAACTACTGATTATATCTATCAAGCTTCGGCTACAATGAGCAAGCCAGTAAACTTTTCACATGCTGATTCAGAAGGTCAAGACTTAACTCTTTTCGGACAAAAGTTCACAGTAAGTTCTTCTACGGACTCTACTTCGTTAGTGCTTCTACAAAGTGCTGAGAAAATAAGTTTAGACAGTGAATCTAACCCTTCACAGGAAGTTACAATCGCTGAAGAAACTTATACTATTGAACTAGTTTCTTCTTCAGATACTTCTGCAACTATAAAAGTTACAGATAGTACTGGAAATAGTGATTCTAGGGAAATAAATGAAGCTGCTTCAAAGAAAGTAAATGGATTGACTATTGCTGTTACAAATGCTGATGAAACTAACTTAAAGTTGAGTGCATCAGTTGTCGCAGGATCTCAAAAAGTTACATTAACTGATGGTCAAGAAATTGCAATGGGTGAAGATGATACAATTATCGATGGAACTCTTGTAACTCTTACTGGAGGAGTTGTTGCAAACACAAAGATTGCTGTTGCTGTTGCTGCTAAGGATTCTGACTTTGATGCTATTAAAGAAGGAGAATCTTTCGTTGACCCAGTTTTCGAGTCTTTCAAATTAGACTTTGCTGGAGTAAATATTGGTGTTGATTCAACTGCAAGAGAAATGTTTTGGGTTAATCCAAATGGAGATGACCAATTGGATTTTAAATTCACAGAACATAGAGGTACTGAAAAAACAATAACATTCTTAAAGAATGAAACATCCACTCTTGAATTAGAGTATGATGATGCCGACCATGAAATCCACGTAATGGAAATGAGCAACATAACTTACAAAGACTACGTTGTTGTTGGTAATGAAGATGAAGGTTACTTATTGAAACTTTCTTCTGTAAAGAACCAAACAACTGGTTATAGTAATGACTACGCGAAATTCACAGATGTATTCTCAGGTGATCTTCTTGAAACAACATGGACTGAAGAAGGAGTTGGTACATTAACTGTTGGAGGTAAATCATATGGTGTTACACTTTCAGGTGTTTCTTCGGGAGCTTCTGATTCTTTCGGTGTTACATTAAATTACCCTGATAGTAGTGTTGCTGCTGATGATGCTATAATATACCCTACAATTCAAACTTCTAAAGGAGCTAAAATTTTCTTCTATGAACCATTAACTATTGATATAGATGATTGGGATGGAACAAACATTTTAGTAGACTTAAGATTCCCTGATGGGGATGGATATACAGATGTTACATTTGCTCATGTTGATGCAAATAATGGTATGGGAGGTAGTGCATGGACCTTATCAGGTGCAAGCGTTACACCTACACTTTTTGTATCTAACAGTACTGCAAATATCTCTGATATTACAGTTGGTCAGTTAAAGTATCAAATTGTCGGTGCGGGACTTAACTCAACTACTATTTATCTTGAAGATGTTGATGGTGATGCAATTTTAGCGCCTGCATTAGTTATCTTCGAAGAAAAAGATGATAACAACGAATACCAAGCTCTTATTATTACTGCCGAATATGGTGCAAGTAGTGATGATGGTATAGGTGTTAATGATGTGGAAAGAACATGGGGCAATGATGATGGTGCATGGGAATCTACTATGCCTGGCGATAGTAAGATAACTAAAGAAGCTGATCTTTGGGGTACAATGATTACTACTGATGCTTCTGATTCAGATCAGAAGAGTGCTTTGATTAGTTATCCTGATGAACAAATGTATGTACAATTATACATGGGTGAAGAAGATTCAAGTGTTGTTGCTGGTACAAGTGGTACTACAAGCGCAACTCCTTTAGGAGAAGTTCTTGTAATGGACAGTGAAGTTTCATCTGTAAGTTCTAAGAACCTAATTATTGTTGGTGGAAGTTGTATTAACTCAGCTGCTGCTACTGTATTAGGAGGTGCTTATTGTGGAGCTGCTTTCACAGACGCAACTGGAGTAGGATCAGGTCAATTCCTTATTAAGGGATACGACGGTGCTTACGCTGCAGGTAAAATTGCATTAGTTGTTGCTGGTTATGAAGCTGCTGATACTGTAAACGCTGCTACTTACTTGAAGACTAAAACAGTTGACACTATGAAGAAATACATCGGTACTTCTGCTACAAGCGCAGAAATGGTTGTAGAGACTGCATAAGTTCAAAACACAAATTTTTTATTTTTTTTCTTTTTCTTTTTTTTTTCACAGACTGGTGGATGCTCTAAAAAAATCTCTTATAAATTAATTCAACCAGACAAGATTTTTCTTCAAAAAGCTCCTTCAGTTCTACTAACTGCGTTGAGAAGGACTGTCTCAACTATTCATTATTTACCAGATAATTATTTCCCCTAACCTAATACTAACTTTCTAAAACAATTAAAAACATCCAAAACAATAGTGGGTAATGGGCAAAATACTAAAAAGAGGGGCATACATTTTTGGAGTTTTAATTCTTATTTTATTATTTATTAGAATTATCACTCCAACTGAAATAGATGATGTTCATCCAAATATTGAATGTGGTGGGATACAAAAATATAATCCAGATGTTCTTTGGGTCATTCCATTATATGAAGGAGTGGGAATATCTAATAATCAAGAATGGTGCAGAGAAATTCTTTCATTAAATAAAACTCTTGGAATGCATGGAGTTTATCATAAATATAGAGAATTTTCCCAAATAAAATTTACTGAATATTTAAATGAAGGAATGGATGAATTTGAAAAATGCTTCGGATATAAACCTGAAACCTTTAAGCCCCCTCAATTAAGGATTAACCTACAAAATAAAAAAATTTTAAAAGAAAATAATTTAATAGTAAAAAATAAATTTAATCAAGTTACTCACAAGGTTTATCATTGTGATGGTATGAGTAAAATTCCTAATTGGATAATTCATATTCTTTAGAAGAATAAGCTTTTTATAGGTAAAAATCATAATTAACAAGATGAGAAAGTTAAGTTCTAAGAAAGAAGAAGCAAAGAAAAGGAAGAGAAATCAAATCATAATTGGAGTAATTTTAGTTGTAGTAATGTTTGGAAGTGTTTTTGGTTTAGCTACTCTGAATTTTGATAATCCTGATGAAAGTAACGCAAATATTAACTACGAAGGATATGAATTTATAAACCAGGGGAGTTACTGGTATTTAACTATTGGTGGAGAAGAGTACGGATTTCAATATAACCCTTATCAAATACAAGAATCTTTTAATTTAACTACTGAAAATTTGAGATACTTAAATGCTTATTCAAATGCTCCTTTATACATTAATAGTTTCAGCAATGTTAATGCAGAAGTGGAACTTGTGAGGGTTTTTAATAGGGTTGCTTTAAGAATTCAAAAAGCTTGTTTATCCGATAACTCCACTGAAACAGGAACTTCAGAAGATTGTCTCCAAGACCTTCCAATCAAGGATTGTTCTAGTAATTTCATAATTGTAAGGGAAGGAGAACAAGAAAGAATATACCAAGAAGAAAATTGTGTATTTATTGAGGGAAGTATAGAAAACTTAATAAAGCTCACTGATGATTATTTATACAGAATAATGGGGATTAAATCCCAAATTTAAATCAAAATAAAATGGCAGCAAAAAAGAAAACAAAAAAGAAGAAACCTGAAGAAGTAAAAGAAAATAAAGCTGAAGCAAAAGCCACTGAAGAATCAGTGACTAAAGAAAAAACAGGAGAATCAAAAAAACAAACCAAAAAAGAAAAGGAAGAACAAATAAAACACCAAAACAAAATACTCAGAGGCATCTTGATTTTTATTGGAGCAATAATTATTGTTGTTGTTGCATGGTTTGTTATTGCTCAAAGTGTTAGGACTTTTGAATATAAGGATTTAGATTTTGAAGTAGTGCAAGAAGGAGAAATAATCTTTTACAGAACAAGTCTCCCTACAATGTACCAGGGACAATTAAGAGAATATAGTTTTTACTTAAGAAATGATGCTCAGGAGTTAGATAAAAACGTTGTATTTGAAGGAAACTTAGATTTAAAGAGTGATTTGGTTTTGAATATGGAACAGGATTTTCATTGTGAGGGAAAAGGAGTGATTGCAATAGCTAATTTATTAAAATTATACCAATTTATTGGAATTAATGTAATTGCGGATGAAAATGCTACTTGTGACCCAGAAGCAAGATACACTTTTATACAAATACTTGAGGGAGAGGAAACAAAAATTGAAACAGTTGGACAATCTTGCTATGATATTTATATTAATGATTGTAAAATATTAGAGGGAACAGAAAGAATGATGATAGAAACCCTAAACAAGGTTAGGTCAGTAACTCCTGATTACAAATACTAAGATAATTAATTATTTCTTAGGCTTTTTCTTACTAACTTTCTTTTTAGACTTGGATTTCTTTTTTCTATGTAAAGGCGTAGAATGTTTAAAAAGAAACTTTAAATCAGAATAAAAAGGAATGTCTTTTATTCTAAATATTCTAACTTGGGCAAACCAAATACCAATTACAAAGAAAATACTTAGGAAATACCAAAAGAAAGTGTGTAAAGGATCCCCCCATATTGACCCTAGATTGTATAGGGCGCCCAATAGAACGATTCTAAGAATATTTATTATTAAAAGTGATGCAAATGATGTTAATATCATTATGAGCCTTTTTTTGAGCTTAATATTGGGTATTGAAAGATTCAAAATAAGTAAAAGATAATATGCAGAACCCATAACGCATGCTGGAACTATTTCTACAACAAAAGAACTATCTAAAAGAATTATATTGGAATAAAGAGAAGCATCAAAAAATATTTGAAATATCCAATAAGAAGGATAAATAGTCAATGGACTAAATATTTTGTAAAATAAGACTAACCCAGGGAAAGCTATTAAGACCAAAATTAAATATCGTATAGCAAAATCCACCACTTTTTTATGAGCGCTATCCATATTACATGAATAGAAAAATAGTTTAAATACCCACTGATTTTTCTATTTCTTCTTCAGAGTTTTCTTCAAGTTCCTCTCTAGAAAAAACACTTTCTTTATATTTGTCAAAACATTCTTTTATTTTTTCAAGGCTCAATTCATTTCCATTGAGTCCGTCTGGTTCAGGAAGAATTTCTATTTTTTGATAGTAATACATGCTCTGTGGTCCTGGGTAAAAAGCATATCCCCAAGGATGTTCAGTTCTCACTTTAGTAGAATCTTCAGTTAAAACATATCCCTTTGAAAGCAAACTATCTAGATTTCCATTAACTAAATCTTCTTTGTTTATTTCTTCAGTTAGATATGTTTCTTGAACATCTAAATAATCATCTTCATCAATATTCAACAAAATATCTTGATAAGAGATATTTGGATTTACTCTGTCTTTATAATAGTAATATCTTATTGTATCTGGAGAATTTGTTTGATAATTTGCAAATTCTGGAGCAACACTAGCAGAAGGTATTTCTGAAACGCACTTTTCAAAATTAAAATACTCTGAATCAGAAGCTTGTGCTTTAGATTCAAGTGTAGAAAAAAAGGGTAATAAAATTAAAGGTAAAAGTTTTAACAGATTTTTCATTTAAATAAATAAATTTATTTTCTTGCGATTCTAACTGCAATCACAATTATAAAGATAACTAAGATTACATTAAGAGCTCCAATAGCCCATAAGTGCCAGTTACTATCTTCAAAAAGACTTGGTAATTTGAATCCTTTGTCAACAATTGAAACTGCAACTGGTTGGTTAACAATTAACTCATTGTCTGCAAGAATTTCAATATAGAATGTTTTTTCACCTTCAATGTCTTCTTTAACATCCAAAGTAATCATAACTTCTCTTGATTCACCAGAATCTAATGTGAATGTGCTTTGCTCTAATCTAGCTGTTGTAGCCCATTCAGCAAATCCTGCTGCGTTTAATAAATAAGTAGTAGATTTTTCTCCTGAGTTCATAATTATTGATTTAATAACTAATGATTCTCCTGCTTGTCCTCCTTCGTATAATGTAGCAGTTACAACTGCTGATGGCTTAGCACAATTACCCATTACTTCAAAAGCAACAGTAAATACAGCTGATTCATCATCAAAATCATTTTCATAAACATCATCACGGTCATCATAAACACTTAATGTTAATGAGTATTTTCCTTCTTCTGCATCACTTGGTAATTCAAAGCTAAATTGGAATCCTTCTTTTTCAAAAGCATCAATATCTCCAAGTTCAATTCTTTCATTGATTTCAAATTCTCTATTAAATATCTTAAAGTAAACATCATCTTGGTCATCGTCACCAATGTTCCATGCATCTCCAATTAATTGAAATTCAGAATCACATTGAACAGTATCAAAATATTCAAAATCTGAAAGAACTACAAAGTCACTTTCAATTATAATTGTAACACTTTCTTCATCGCTTGCACAAGTTTCTTCACTAGGAGAAACATCAACATCTCCTGTTGCTTTTACATAAATTGTATATGAACCATCTTGTAAATCTTCTAAATCCACATCCATATCATCATCAATTGTGAATGTTATTGTTTTTGTTTCTTCATCTCCATCTTTTAAGTTAAAATCTTTTAAATCATCTACTTCAATTACCCATTCATCATTTTCATTACTATATAATCCCCATTCAATTGCTATATCATCAACATCTTCATCTCCATTATTTTCAACTTCAATTTCAACTTCTACTTTATCCATTGGGAACCATTCATCATCATCTCCAAATCCTTCAAGAACTTTAACATCTGTAACTCTAACTCTTAATTCGCCTGGGTTTGAATATTCACAAAATTCAGAATCTTGGAACTTGAATACTTGGTTTTTTTCAGGTGAAGTATCTCCTTGAGCAGTTAAAGTTGTTTCAAAAACCTCTCCAAAGTCAAAGTTAAATCCAGTCTCAACAGTATAATTTACTGTGATTGTTTGTGGAGCATCAAGAGTGTTAAGATTAATCTCAGCAGGCGAAGTAAAAGTAATTGTTTTACTTTCATAAGTAATATCTTCTAATGAAAAGTTTACTGTTTCATTTTCAGTACTAGAAATTGTAAAAGTAAATGAGCTTCCTTCTTGATCTAATTCAGTAACTCCTGAAATAGTAAGAGTTGGGCTTACAAATCCCATTAAGAATATCAAAGCAAATAAGCTTGCTATCATGAAAGTGAATTTTCTCGTTTTCATTTTGTAATCATTCCAGAGTTACAATGGTTTATAAAGTTTTCTATGATTGAACATATATTTTATTTTGGGGTGTTTTTTACCCATTCTTTAGTTCTTGAAAATATTTATAAAACAGAGTTATATTAATATAGTATGGTTTTGAAGTCTAAAGAAAATGAATTTGGAGCATGGGCTTTTCTTATAGGAGTTATACTTGCAGTATTAATAGGTGTAGTTACTGTTCTTATTCCTATTCCTGCATTGACAAATTATAGTGCTGAGATTTATGGTATATTAGTAATACTAGGAATTATTATTGGATTTTGGAATGTTCCAACAGGGAGAGACTCACAGACATTTTTAATTAGTGGTGCTATATTAGTAATAGTAAGTAAGTTTGGAATGGAAAGTGTTACTGGTTCTTTAATTGGAATAGGAATTGGAGATTTAGTTTCATCTGTTTTCGGTGCATTGCTTGTTTTATTCGTACCAGCTACGATAATTGTGGCATTAAAATCAGTATTCTCAATTGCTAAGGTTTGAGTATAAATTAAATTATAGGGAAATTATCTTGTAGACTCTACTATTATCATAACCATCATAAAATTTTCTTCAAAATTTTTTATTGACTTAATAATTATTATCAACCAAAATAGGATTAAATTCAGAAACTAACTTAATAAAAATCTAACTTGTCTTTTTTAGGTGCTCTTACTTCTGGTTCTTTGAAAACCTTTGCAAAAGATGGAGTTGCAATAACAGTGTTCTCTCCAAATCCAGCAATTGAACCTTCAAGCGCATCAACTGTTTTCTTAATCTTTGAGATTGCTCTCTTTAATTCAATAGAATCTTTTTGTCTTAATACTTTAATATCAATAACAGTAATTGTATATCCTTCTCTTAATGCGTTTAATACTTGAGTAACATCATCGTATTGCTTTAAGCTGAAAAGTTTAACTAGAACTTTGTTTTCTTCTGGTTTATCTTGTCCTAAATCAATTTCAAGATATTCATCTCCAGAATCTTCATCAGAACCGGAGAATGCTCTTCTTATTTTCTCGAATGCCATGATAAATTTAGAAATAAATTCTTTATAAATATTTCGGGGATTGTTTGTATAGGTTAGAATGCATTAATTGAAATATCTCTTACTAATATATCCCTAATGACTCATTATCACCCCCTATAAAAATTTTATTTATCTTATTAATTAAATAATTAACCTAAATCTATCCTCTCAGAATCCTTATTCTTTGTCATTTCCAATAACTTCATCTCTTATTTTTTCAAGTTTTTTAGAAAATTCCTCTTCTTGTTTATCAAGTGCATCAGCACGTGTTTTCAATAATTTATGTTTGTTCTCTAATTCTTCTTTTATTACTTTTTTATCTGATTTAAGCATTAATTGTCCAATTACTTTGTAAGCTTCATCACCAGAATTATCTAATTCTTTAAGAGCTGCTTCTGTTTCTGATAATTCCATTTGAAAAGCTTGCTTTTGCATTAAGACTTGTTGCATACTTTGTTCAAGTATTTGCATTTCTTGTATTTTTTGAGTTTTTTTGTCCATTTTATTTTTCCATTCTGGTTTTGTCTAATCTTTTCTAAAAAGATTATTATTCTGCTTTGACTGTTTTTACTTTTGTTCTTGGTTTAAAGAAAATTTTTCCACCGCAAGCTGGACAAAGAAATCTTTTCTCAAGATCTTTGTTTGTTATTTTCTTTCCGCATTTGAAACATTTGTAAGTTGCCATTTTATTTTATCTTATTTTTGGTTTATATATTTATTGTTCATCTAAATGATATGTATCTGATGCAAATTTCTTTCCACATTTATTACAGCTCCATATTCCATTTGCAAGCCTCTTAACACCTTTCTTTTGACAAAAAGGACATACTTGTTTAACTCTTTGTTTAATTTCAACTTTCACTAGTTTTACTCTTACTTTTTTTCCGTATCTAGCACCGAATCTTCCGGCTGATTTTGTTTTTTTTGATTTTGTTGGCATTTTTTATTTGTTATTTTATTATATGGGGCTACGCGGATTTGAACCGCGGTCGCAACGTCCCAAACGTTGAATCTTAACCAGGCTGGACCATAGCCCCATGAAAATGAAGGGGAATTTTGATTTATAAACCTAATTATTAGTTTATTTTTTAGCCACTGGAGCCTTGGTAGTTGTAGCGGCTGGAGTTGCAACCTCATCTGCTTTAGCAGCTTCTTTCTTTTCTGCTTCTTCTTCCTTAGCAGCTTGTTCTAGCTTTAACTGAGCATCTTGTTGGGATTTAATTTCTGCGAAATATTCATCTAATTGCTTTCTTTTTTCAGGATCTGTCTCTGTTTTTTCTGCTTTTATTTCAGCATCGTACTTGCCCATTTCAATATCTTGTTCAATTTCAGAAGCTACTTTATTTTCGATTAACACTCCTAAGGTTCCACAAGTCCCTGCAATTGTTTTAACTGCTGATTTTAAATCTTTACAAAGTAAACCAGGCATTTTTGTTATTGCTACTGAAATCACTTGTTCAATTGAGGCATTAGCAACTTGTAATTTATGTTGAGCACCTGAACCTTTCTGTATTCCAAGTTCTCTTTTTAATAATTCTGAAACAGGAGGTGAGAAAACTTGCACTTCAAATTCTTTTGTTACCATATCTACTTCCAATTCAACTGGAACTTTCAAACCTTTGAAGTTTTTTGTTGATTCATTTACTGTTTCAATAACTTTATTTAATGGAATTCCTGCTGGTCCAAGCTTCTGACTAAGTGCAGGTCCTGGTCTCATTGCTCCACCCTCAACTAATAGTTTTATTTGCATTTTATTCTGATTCCTCCTCTGATTCTCTTCTAACAACTTTAATGTTGTCTATTTTAACTGTTACTGGTAAAGGGACAACAGCCCCTAACAAGCTAACAACCACTTCTTCTTTTTGTTTATCTATTCTTATAACTTTCGCTTTTTCACCTTTAAGTGTTGCTCCAATGATTTCAACAATATCTCCTTCTTTGATTGAGATTGTTTCTACTGATGGTTTAATCATTCCTTCTACTTCTTCATAAGTAATTGTTTTACCAATAATTCCTTTAACATAAGGTAAATTAAAAACAGCTTCTTCAGCACTATCTCGGTCTTCAGCTTCTAACAAAATATAACCTCTAAGACCATGAGGTCTTGAAACAGAATATACATTAAGATTTTTCTTTGTTGCTTTATCAGAGATCATATCTACTGCCCTCTCTTCCTTATTTGTTGTTACTTTTATAATGAAAATCATTTTATTTTCCTTTGTTTGTTCCACTACCTCTTAAATCTTTAAGAAGTAGATATAAATCTATAAAATTAAGGGTTTATAAAATTATTGTTTAGGCATAGGGAGTAAAGAATCATGAATATACTCCTTTTCCAGGCTACTTGGTTTTTTCTGGGAAAATCTCTTTAATCTTATTTTGTCTTCTTTAAATTCTATTTCCTTTCCTGAACAAGAGTAAACGTAAAAAGGTTCACTAAGTTCCCTTAATAAAAAGAAATAACTCCTCCTTGTTAAATTAGACCATCTCATGCCAATAAACATTGCATGTCTTGAATCTGAACATCCTAATTGGATATTGTATATTTTCTTGTATTCTAATTCGCTCATAAAAAATTAATTTAAAAATTATTAATAAGTATTACTGCACTAAAAAATAACTATTCAATAAAAGCTTTCATAATCAATGAAATTATAAAACCCAGCACACCTAATATGACAATTCCAATTGCTGAAACCTTTGTGGTTTGAATGAACTCTTCTTTTGTTGGTTTCTTCAAAGTATGCCAAACTCTTTTACACTTTTTGAAAAATGGTTTTAACTTATTCATAATTTTAATAGAAATGGAGGGTTTTTAAAATTATTTAATTAACATCCATCAGGATGTTTTTTCTGTAAATCAGAAAGAACTTTATACATTATGTATTTCTCTCTTAATTGCTCCATAATTGCTTGGCTATTTTCTGACCCATCATAATCCCTATAACATTCTAGGTTATGTTTCAATTTCTCTGGAGCCCAGTGAGCAAGATAACTAATAAAAGGCCAGGGTTGAACCCCGAACTTCTTTAATCTTTGTTCTAGATACTTTATTCCAGGATATGAAGGTATTTGTTCTAAAACTATCTCTTTTCTCTTTTCAATCTCTGTTTTTGACAATTTCAAAAATTTTTCTATTTTTTCATCCATTTTACTCAAAAAACTCAATCCCTAACTCACTTTCAATTTCAGAATGTCTCAATGAATCTAGTGATTCTCCATGTCCTAAAATCTGTGAACTTTTAACTCCTGTAACAATAAGTAATACACGGATTGACTTTGCCATGTCTTCTGAAATTTGTGCTCCTCCAATAAGTTTTGCATCTGGACTTAATTTTTCTCCAACTGTTCCAATAACTGTTTTATATTCGTCAAGGCTCATATCAGAACCTCCAATAACATTTACTAATGCTCCTGCAGCATTTGAAATGTCTACATCTAAAAGAGGATTTTGAATTGCTTTTTCAACAGCTTCTTTTGCTCTTGTTTCAGAAGCATCTGATTCACCCATTCCAATTAATGAGACTCCCCCATTAACCATTACTGATTTTACATCTGCAAAATCTAAATTAACTAAACCAGATGTTGTTACTAATTCTGTTATTCCTTTAACTGCATTTGTTAATATTTCATCTGCAATCTTAAATGCTGTGTGTAATGGTAATTCAGGTGCAAGTTCAAGTAACTTATCGTTTGGAATAACTATCAAAGTATCGACGATAGATTCCAGTCTTTCTAAACCATTCATTGCGTTCTCGATTCTTTTCTGACCCTCAATTGTGAATGGTAAAGTAACTATTCCAATTACTAATGCTCCTTGTTTTTTTGCCATTTTAGCAATTTCTGGTGCAGCGCCTGTTCCAGTACCTCCTCCTAAACCGCAAGTAATGAAAACCATATCACTTCCTAAAAGTTTTTTCTTAATTTCTGATTCTGATTCTTTTGCTGCTTCTTGTCCTACTTGGGGATTGCTCCCAGCACCCATTCCTTGAGTTAACTCTCTTCCAATAAGTATTTTTTGATCTGCATTAGAATAAAGTAAATCTTGAGCATCTGTATTAATAGCTATTAATTCTCCTCCTTTAATACCAATCTCCCGCATTCTAGAAAGTGAGTTCCCCCCACCTCCTCCAACACCAATAACTTTTATTTTAGCAGATTGTTTCTTAAGGATTTCAGCTAATTCATTATCTATTTGTTTAACTTCATCTAGAGGATTCATTTGGTCTCTTATTTGATTAGAACTATTAACAGCACTATTAATTATAGAACTTTGATTTCCATACACATCTTCCATGTTTTATGGAACTATTTGCTGTTTATAAAAATTATTGTGATTTTAATTAGATTTTTAAATATCCAAAAGTAAGTTATATTATGAATCTAAAGAGAAAATTAGGAGTTTTACTATTAGTTTTATCAGTTGTTTTTCTATTTTCAGGAATAAATTCTGAAATGAACGTTATAACTGGTAATGTGCTTGGAGATTATTTCCAAACACAATATATTCTAGGACACATATTAGGGTTAGTTTTCTTAGTTCTTGGTTTAGGGCTATTTATTGAGAGGAAAGGGCTTGATTATTTGATTATTCCGACAGGGGATGATTTGGACCAAATGAAAAGGGCTAAAAGAGCAGCACAAGAGAAAGCTAATCATTACATAATAAGTGGGCTTGAAAGCCAAGAAAATGTTCTAGCTTGGGAGGAACTAAGAAAAGCCAATATAGATCCTATGAAAGTTATATCTGAAAATAAATCTACAGATACTTTGGAGAATGTTATGAACTCTATTAAAAAAATGGAAAATCCAGAAAGCATAGGGATTGTTTCTTATCCTGAACATTTGAAAAGATACGAAATGATTATAGAAAAGGCTAAAGAAGAAGGTAAGATTCAAAAGGATGTTGAAATGAAATATATTCCTGTTAGACAAAGTCTCAGGGAAACTGTTTACGGAATACTGGCCAATGTAAAGGAAAAGGTTAGGTTAAGAAAAGGTATTGATTCTGCACTTGAGCATAAACGAAAAAGGCTTGGAGACACTTTAAAGAAAAATTTAGAGAATAAAAAAGAAGATTAATTACTCTTTTTTACCGGACCCTTGTTTTGGTTTCCATCCAAAAGGATTTTTATGAGAATGGATTCCTTTTTTATTTTTAGAGACCCCATTTATAACAATAAAATTTCCTTGTACTTTCTTTGATTCAATTACTTTCTTTATTAAATTTGCACAATCAGATCCACTGAGCCAAATAAATTTCCCCTTGTCAGGTGGACAATTTTCGCTAGTTGCTCCGAATCTTATGCAAACAACCTCCAATCCTTTTTTAGAATAATATCTTCCAAGAGATTCCATAAATATTTTGTCGGCCCCATAAGGACTAGAAGGGGCAAGAACTTTTTTAGGAGTTAAATTTTTTCCTTTAAATTTCTCAAAGTCTTGGGCATGAACAGAGCTTGCCATTATTACTCTTTTGACTTTATTTTCCAAAGCAGCTTTGTAAACATTTTGAAACATTTTTGAATTATCGGGATCTATTTTTTCATTAAGAAAATTCTCTGCCTTGCTTTTCCAGGCAAGATGAATAATTACATTTTTCCCTTTGCACTCTTTTGATAACTTTTTATAATCTCTAATGTCCACTTCTGGTAAATCTGCGAAAGATAGTTCATATCCTTTTAATTTATTTCTTAGGATTTTTCCTATGCTTCCTCTTGATCCTGTTACAAGCACCTTTTTCATAGACCATAATAGAAAAATATGTTTAATTAATTATTCCTTTTTCTCTTCTTTTTTGATTTCAGGCTTTTTCTCTTTCTTCTTTTCAGGTTTCTTCTCTTCCTTTTTAGGTTCAATAACTTCTAAATCTAATCCAAGTATTTCTTTGAATTTATCTTTGAACATTTCTACTAATGGTTTCATTTCTTCTTTATCTACTTCAATAGTTACTTTTTTGTCTTTTATATTAAAATGGAAATCTTTTTTGAATAAAAATTCATTAATTGCTTTAACTTTTTGATTCATGTCATCTACTTTACTTAAAATCTTAATTTCATACACAACTTCTTTACCTGCTAAAGGATTATTAAAATCAGCTAACACACGACCTCCGGATACAGAAAGAATTCTTGCAACTCTCCCATCAAAATTTAATGAAGCTCCGGGTATTGGCTGAACATTGTGTTCTTTGAAAATTTTCATTGGAATCATTTGAACTTGTTTTGAATCTCGAGGCCCAAATGCATCTTTTGCAGACAATTCTACTTTGAACTCTTTTGGAAATTTTTCTATTTCTTTGCCGATTAAAAAATCATCAATTCCTTTCAAAAACATTTCCTGCCCTAAAGAGTATGTAAAGGGTTTTGCAATTGCATGCTCACTTAGTTTCTTTAATTCACTAGCAACGCTAGAATCAAAAACCTCTCCGGATTCTTTGAATTTTGCTGTAAAATCTATTTCAACAAAGTCTGATTTTTTTAGTTTCATTATGTTTTGGATTTGCCAAAACTTTATAAATATAACTTTTTTGTTTAAATTATGGTTTTAAAGATAATAAATGCTACAGAGGCGAAGGTTGGAACAAACATTATTGTTGATGGAATGCCTTGTGTAATAAAAAATATTGATATTTCTAAGACAGGTAAACACGGACATGCTAAGTGTAGAATTGAAGCTGTTGGAATAATCTCAGGTTCTAAAAAAGTATTTGTTGTTCCTGGACATGATAGACTTGAAGTTCCACTAGTTGAAAAGAGAAGGGGTCAAGTTCTTTCTAAAGCAGGGGATATGGTTAACTTAATGGACTTAGAAAGTTTTGAAACAATGGATGTTTCTTGCCCTGACAAAGAAGTTATGGGTACACTTCAAGAAGATGGAAATTGTGAATATTGGGATGTTGAAGGTGAAAAGATTGTAAAAAGGAAGTTATAAAAGAAACCTTTAAAAGCTAAACTTATTCTTAATTAACATGGCAACTAAAATACCAGAAGCACATAATAGACTATTTAAGAGAGTTTTTGTATGTCAAAAGTGTTTAACTAAAGCTAGAGCAGACTCTGATAAAATTCTTAAAGGTAAAGTAAAGTGTAGAAAATGTAAGAGCACTGCATTTAGACCTTTGAAGAAGAAGTAAACTTCGTTTACTTCTCATAGATGTAAATCAACACAGTTATTTACATAAAGAAAAAATAAGTAGGCTTTTAAACTTAAATTTATTATATACTAATAAGGTGAAAAATGAAATTTTTTATTTATGATATTATATTGTTAGTAATTTTTGTAGCTTTTGTTGCGCATTTTCTAATCAAGAATAAAAAAAACCTAACTCGTGATGGGCTTCTTTATTTGTATAGAACTAAATGGGGAATGAACCTTATTAACAAAGTTGGAAAGAAATACAAAAAAACATTGCACTTTTTGAGTTATGTTTCTATTACTGTTGGTTATTTATTAATGGGTGTTATGCTTTGGCTTTTTGGAAAAATAGTTTACATATATGTTGCTTATCCTAGTATTGTCCAAGCAATAAAAATTCCTCCTATAATGCCTTTAATTCCTTACTTACCTCAAGCATTTAATTTGGATTTCCTACCTCCATTCTACTTTATATATTGGATTGTGATATTAGCAATAATTGCTGTAACTCACGAATTTGCTCATGGAATTTTTATGAGGCGTTATGGGATTAATATTAAATCTACTGGGTTTGGATTCTTTCCTTTCTTTTTACCTGTATTCTTGGCTGCGTTTGTTGAACAAGATGAAAAGAGTATGGAAAAGAGTACAAGATTTCATCAGATGGCTGTCTTATCCGCAGGGACCTTTGCAAATATAATAACTGCCGTAATCTTTGCAATAATCATGTTTGCTTTCTTTGCACTTAGTTTTTCACCAGCAGGTGTTCAGTTTAATACTTATTCATATTCTTTTGTTGATTCAAATGATGTCTTAACATTAAACGGGGTTCCTATTGCAAATCCTACCTATGAAAAACTAGTAGAACTTTCTATTCCAGAAGGATTTAATGAAATAGAAACACCAGAGGGAACCCATATCATAAAGAAAGAGTTTTTAGAAATTCAGAAAAATAATCCTCATAGTTTAATATTATATGATGATGCTCCTGCAATACGCGCCGAGTTAGAAGGTCCTATAGTGGGTATTAATGACCAACCAATAAGTAATTGGGAAGATTTTGCAAATATGCTTGAAGATAAAAGTCCTGGAGATGTAATAATTATAAACACTTTAAATGATAGTGAACCTCAGGAATATGAAATCATTCTTGGACAACGCAATGAAAATCCTGAAAAACCGCTTTTAGGAATTGGATATGCTGGAACTCAAAAAAGTGGAGCAATGAGTAAACTTGTTAATGCAATTTCATCTTTCAAGAAAGAAGAAATATATTATGAAGGTAAATTTGGAGCTAGTGAATTTATTTACAATATGCTTTGGTGGTTAGTTTTAATCAGCTTTAGTGTTGCATTGGTTAATATGTTACCTGTTGGAATTTTTGATGGTGGAAGATTCTTTTACTTGACTGTTCTAGGAATCTCAATGAAGCTTGGAACCAAAGAAGAAAAAGCAGAGAAAATAGCAAAGAGATCATTCAAAGTAATGACTTGGTTATTCTTATTCTTGCTTGCATTAATAATGTTTTTCTGGGCAAAGAGTTTTTTCTAAAGGTTTAAAAACTATTTTTATTATACTTCACGATGGAATTTGTAAATAAAGAAGTATACATGGGAATAAAACTTGAATATTGGAGACCTTCAGCAGAACATAATGATGAACAATATATTTGGAATATTGTTGCTTACAAGGATAATTCTTTTATAGGAGAATTAAAATTCAACCAAATGGATATTTCAAATGGATTTGTTGGAATTTTTACAGATATGCAAAAAAGTGGAAGAGATTTAGTTAATTCTTTAATTAAGGATAATCCTAATTTGTTAATGGATTGAGAAAATTATTTCTTTAAATCTCTCATATATTCCCTAACTTCTTTTGGACTTAGATATCTATCTAGGTATCTTTCCCATTTAGTTCCTTTGAGTAGTTTTTCTGCTGCAACTTTCGTTGCCAATATCTCTTTTCCATAGCCTTTTCTAATAGCAAACTTATCGGTTTTTCTTTCTTCTCTGATTGCTCTTTTCAAATCTCCAAAAAAGAAGAGTTTCCAAAATCCTCTACAATTTCCTTTTTGGAAAATAGAAAAATGAGAAAGCTCATGAGCTATTAACCCTACTAAAGCTTTTTTACCTATTTTTTCGCATTTATTTGTAAAAACTAACAGATTAACTTTAGGCAATAACCAAAAAACTGCTGCACCTGGAATTGGAAAAGGAATTTTAATTATCAATATGACCCCTTTTATCTCTGGAAAAGATTTATTTCTAATTTCCCTCACTAGTTTCCCATACCTCATTTTATTAATAATTATCTTAATTATTTAAATTTAAGTTTTCTAAACTCTTTTAAATAGACATAAACTTCTCAGAATATGCCAAGATCAAGAAAACGCGTTAGAAAAGAAACATATGAACCAGTTGGAAATCATTCTGCTGTTCAACTTTGTAATTGGACAAAAAAATCCCTTAAAGAAGAAGGGGATTGTTTTAAGAACAAATTTTATGGTATAGAAAGCCATAGATGTTGCCAAATGACTCCTTCTGTTTTTTGTAATAATAGATGTGTTCATTGTTGGAGAGATATTTCAAATGCTGAAAATAAAATAATTGAAAACCCAGATGAACCTCTTGAAATTATAAGGGGTGCAATAAAAGCTCAACAAAAACTATTAACTGGTTTTAAGATTGATAAAAATTCAAATAAAAAACAATTAAGTAAAGCGAATCAGGAAAAATTAATGGAGGCTCAAATGCCAAACCAATTTGCATTAAGTTTAACAGGAGAGCCCACTCTTTATCCTAAGCTTGGAGAATTATTGACAGAGATAAGAAACATGGGAAGTACATCATTTTTAGTTACAAATGGGCTTCAACCAGAAGTAATAAAAAAATTAATCAATGATAAAACATTGCCTACAAGGCTTTATGTTTCTGTTAATACATCTAATGAAAAAGAATTCAATAAATTCCATAGAAGCCTAAAAGAAGATGCTTGGAAAAAATTAAATGAAACATTGCATTTGTTTACTAGAATAAATCAAAAGAACAAGACAGTGTTTAGAATGAACCTTGTTAAGGGTCTTAACATGCATGAGAAGTTCATTCCTGAATTTGCCAACATGATAAGGAAGTACCAACCAGATTTTATTGAAGTTAAAGGATTCATGAGTGTTGGATTTGCAAGAGATAGATTAGGTTATGATAGAATGCCAACTCACGAAGAAATGTTGGATTTTGTTAAAAAACTTGAAAAGAAGCTTCAAGGAACAAAGTACAAATTACAAGATATGCATGAGGCCTCAAGGGCCTATGTTTTGTGTAAGAATAAAAGAGATTTGAAGATTAAGAAAAAAGATTATTGAATTTTAGCTAAAAACACCCACAAAACTTATAATACCAAAGGATTTCTACATTAAACTATGGCTTGGAATTTATATGAAAAAGGGGAATTTTTGAAACCACTAATGTTTTCTAATGGAAAGACTCAGCAAGATGTTGTTAAAGAAGTTTTAGATGCTGTGCGTTCTGGAGAGAGGGTTATCTTTATCCATGGGCAGTGCGGGACTGGTAAGTCGGCGATTGCCTTAAACATTGCAAATGAACTAGGAAAAACCAGTATTGTTGTTCCTGGGAAAAATCTACAGCAACAATATAAGAAAGATTATGAAGAAAATAAATATTTGAAAAGAAATGGAAGTGATGAAAAACTTAAAATTTCAGTTATGACCGGCCGTAAGAATCATAAATGCAAATATTTAGAAGATAGTAAAAATGTTCTTCCAAGATTCACAAAGGAAACAAACTCTAGGCTTAATGATATTTTTGCAGGAAAAAGAGAAGAAGTAAAAGACACAATCGCAAACGATATTTCTGCTGATAACTTAAATATTCCTTGTAAAATTGAAATAAAAGAAAAAAATACTGCAAAAATAAGACATTACTTAAAGCAAAACAAAAAAGTTAACATAAATAATTTTGATAAGGTATCTGATGTGAAACGAATGTCTATTGCTCCTGTTTGTCCTTATTGGAGCCCTCTTATTCCAGAAGAATATGATATTAATCTAAATCATGAAAGCAAACACACTTACAAGGGGTTAGGAAATAAGAACTTCGTTTACTACAAAAGAAAACCTGGCTGTGCCTTTTATGAACAATTTCAGGCATATATTGATTCAGACGTTATTGTGTTTAATTCATTGAAATATTTATTAGAATCTGCCCTGGACAGAAAACCTGCAACAAATGTTGAAATCATTGATGAATGCGATGAATTTCTTGATAGTTTTTCAAATCAGAGAACAATTAACATTGAAAGGTTGCAAAATGTTTTAGGAAACGTTATTGTTTCGGAAGAAAATTCATTCAGCACAATCAGCGAAGTAATGGAAATAATCAAACAAATAAAGAGAGATCCAAGAGTTGGTGAAGCAATTCAAACCCAAGAAATAATTCCTTTGAAAGAAACAGGTATTTTTGATTTGTTCAAGATCTTCTTAAGCAAAGGAGAATTCATGAATGAGATTGATGAAGAGAGTTATGTTTTTGATGTTGAAAGAAGTTCTATAATGTTTGCTGAATTTCTTGATGAAAGTTATGTTACTTTTTCAAAGAAAGACGAGAGCATAGTTGCAAGTGTTGTTACAACAAATCTTGCTAAGAAATTCAAAGAAATGATAAATAAAAATAAAATAATTGTATTAATGTCTGGAACACTACATTCTTCCCAGGTTCTCAAAGACATTTTTGGTTTAGATGAATTTAAAATAATAGAAGCTGAAACAACCCAACCAGGAAAAATAACAGTTAAAAGAACAGGGCAAGAATTTGATTGTAAATACTCTAATTTTACAAACGGGAGAGCAACAAGAGAAACTTATCTAAAAGCACTTGATAAATGTGTTGAAGTGGCTGAAAAACCAATTCTAATTCATGTTAACAGTTTTACTGACCTTCCAAATGAAATGGAAAAAGAAATGTATGACATTCCGAACCTCATTACACGAGATAAAATGCGTGAAATGCAAAATGAAGACAAGGAGGGGATTTTAATTCAAGAATTTAAAGATGGGAAAAACGATGTTCTTTTCTCAACGCGTTGTGCACGGGGCGTGGATTTCCCCGGAGACCAATGTAGAAGTATTATATTTACAAAATATCCAAACCCTAATGTGCAAGATGCATTCTGGAGAATATTAAACAAAACCCAACCACAATACTATTGGGAATTTTATAGAGACAAAGCAAAACGTGAATTGCTTCAGAAGATTTACAGAGGCCTAAGATTTAATGAGGATAAAGTTACTTTGCTTAGTCCAGATGAAAGAGTTTTAGAAGCTTTTGAGAATAAAGGATAAATTATCTAAGAAAATCACTAGCATTAGGCTTAAAACCAATGGCTCCTGCAATTTCTTGCATCATTCCAAGGTCATCAGTACGTGCTTCTAACAATGTTTTTCTAGCGTCTCTAAGAGGAGGTATTGGGAGTTGTATATAATTTAAAATATAATCAAATAATTCTTGCTTATCAGCAGGAACTCCTATTGTAAATGGACCCCACAATCCTGCCCTATTATCTCCCAAATGTATTGTCCTTATCATTAAAATATTTTTAGGATAAGGTTTTTGATTATCAGATAATTTTACAACTTTTCTTTCAAGATATTTTGGAGATTCAACATTAAAATCCTCGTAATACCATATAGGATCTGAATCTAATTTTTCTGTAGTGATCTCCAGACCATTTTCGTTTCCAAAATTTTGAACTGCTTGAACTGCAGCAGCGTATTTTTGCAATAATTCAGAACTTTTAAATTCATAATCTTTTCTAAACTCGCTCAGATCTTCACATCTACACTTTAAGACATTAAAAAAACTATTCTTAAAAAATTCAGTATCAGTGTTATACCTACACATGTGAATCCCATCATTAAATCCTTTTGTTTTTTCAATGGTGTGCTTTCCCATTAAAAACAAACATTTGATTTCTTTAAAAGAATTATTGTTCTTAGAAATATATCTTACTTCCTCTTAACAAACACCTTAACAACAAGATAAACAAAAAATATAAAATATAAAATACTTAAGATGAAAACTAATGCTGATAAAATCCCACTTCCTTTAACAAATACATCTCCAAAGTAAGTTTGTATGAAAATCATTGGTATTAATCCTGCTGCTGTCCCAACAACAAATTTCCAAAACTTAATTTTACTTAAACCAGCAAGGTAACTAACAAGGTCTGTAGTAGTTAATGGATTTACTCTCAACAAAAATATTGCAAACCCCCCATATTTATCAGAGAAATTATCAAACTTCTTACGAATCTTTGAACTAACTTTCTTTTCCACAATACCACGCCCGTACCTCTTAGCTAAAAAGAAATCAATTATTGCGCCTGTAATATTTCCAATAAGTGTCAGAATTCCTCCAAAGAAAGCTCCAAAAATAAGCCCTCCTACAACATACAAAACAAGAGGAGGAATAGGGGCAAGAACCACTTCCAAAATAACAAGTAAAATAAAAGCTAACCAAGTCCAAAACCCAAAGGAATTAACAAAATCAACAACAGAGTCTACATCACTATTTGCAGTAGAATAAACCACGCCACCACTAAAATAAGAATAACTAAACCAAACCAATACAATTAGTATTATTGATAATATCAACCAATTTTTTCTGAAGAAGTTTTTTGTTTTATCACCCATTTTAGACAAAAAACAAAAGGAGAGTTATTATTTAAATTTAATTAAAAACTCACTAATTTAATTTATCTTTAATTTTTTATTTCTAAGGAAATATAAAAGAAACATGAATGAGATTAAACTTAAAAATATTGAAAAATATTCAATAAAACTTTTCTGGTAATACAATTTGACTCCCTTCGAATTGCTCTCTGGATATACTGCCATAAATCCTGACTCTGCTTCTAAAACCTCTAATTTTTTATTGGACCCCAATTCAATAGCAACCCAATTTCTATGGTAAAATTCCTTAAATAAAATTACATCATTATTCTCAAAATTATCATAAGTTATTTTTACTTCGTCCGGATTATCTCTTTCAAAATTAAATTCTTTAACTTTCCCCATCTCTTCCTCTTCTAGATCATCTATCAAAGAAATTATTGGTTTTGCTTCCAAATATTCATACATAACAAAATTATACCCTTTGGAAGAATCCATAACCCTCTTAAATCTGGTATCATTAACAAATTTTTTGCTGACGTCTGATTTTTCTACTTCAAAATATTTTATTCCAAACCAATCTAACCAATATATTGAATCATTAATATTTTCAGAAGTCCAAATATGCCACCTCATGTCATAATACCTTGGTGCGTTAAGCATTCCAGCATCTTGATATCCAAATGTTTGAGGAACACTTGGCATGAAATAAGTCAGGGTTTCTCCAAATATAAACTTGGAAGTCCCAAATCTATAATTATCAAATTTATTTTCAAAAGGCAAATCATTTTTTATGACCTCGTTAAAAATCCCATATCTGCTATCCTCTTTATAATAAGAAAATCTTTCAAAATTTTGATTTGTTATAGAAAAGTTCCAAATAATTCCTCCAATTAAAAGAATAACTAGGAGAATTACAAATGCTTTGCTTTTGAACATTTTATTTTTTGCAATTAAAAGAGAGCAGGATATAATTAAAATTATAGAAAGGGGTAAAATAAATCTAACAGGATCCAACCCATAGGGATAGTGTTTTCCTAGGCCCCCCATTAAAAGAAATAATAAAATTGCAGACAAAGATAAATAATATTTGTTCATCTTTCCTATTTTTCTAATTTTAGGGATTGATATTAGGATTACAGAAATAAATAAAAATAAAACAACTCCTATTCCTCCTGCGTGAAATCCCCATGAAACAAAATCAGAAAATCCAAACAATTGGATTGGATTTGGAACATACCCAGAATATTCCCCTGCTGAACTTGAAAATAATAAAAAAGGGATAAACCAAAAGGAGGACAATATTACTGGAACCCCTCCATAAACCAATATTTTTTTTATATTCTTAAGATTAAATCCTCCGAATAAAAATCGAACAATCATAAATAGTCCGATTAAAAATCCTATAACAACGTGGGTGATAATTCCAATAAAAAATACCAAAGAGAAAAATACGAAGTATTTTTTATTTTTTGTTTGTATTGATTTTTCTAAAAAATATAATGAAAAGGGAATTGTCCACAATGCTGAAAAATAAGGAAGATTTCCTGTGGCAATCCAATAATAGGATATACTCAGAACTGTAAAAAAACTTAGTCCTGAGAATAAAGCTATTTTTTTATTTTTTGTAAGATAATTAAGCAAAACATAAATTCCCAAAGAGGTAAATAATAAACTTAAAAAACAAATTAAATTTGTACCAAAAAAGATATTTGGAAATATAGATACAACATAATAAAATAATGGGGGGTACATTTTCAAAAATAAACTTCCAGAATACCAAGCCATATCCCAATTAACAAACCCGAATTGTTTAATATAAGCAACTTTACTTAAATGACCTATTGCGTCAAGGCCAAGGGGTTGATTAGAGACTAATGGTTTGAAGAAAAAAATTAATCCTATAAATATTATCAAAAGAATTTCCCAATTTCTTTTAATCCAATTTTTCATAAAAGATAAATGGTGCCACTATTTATAAAAACTTAGAATTTATAGATTATTATGAAGAGATTGAAGAATATAGTAAAAAATAAGACAATCCATAAAATAGTTTTATTCTGTGCCACAGGAGGAATTGCAACTTTGATAGACATGTTATTTTTTAATTTATTTTTTATAGCTTCTTCCCTTTTTGTTTTATCTAGGATTGGGGGTATAGGAATTTCCATGGCATTCAATTTTTCATTAAATAGAAACGTTACATTTAGGGCAAAAAATAGAAAAGTTCGTTACCAATTATGGAAATTCCTAGTTCTTTATGGGATATCGATGACTGCCAATGTTCTTGTAGGTAAATTTGTCTTACTTCTATTGAATGATTCTTTAATCTCTGCAAACATTGCTGCATTGTCTGGTCTTGCAGTCTCAATTCCTATAAGCTTTTTAGGATTAATGTTTTGGGTTTTTAAAAAGTAAATTTATATCTAATAACATTTAACAGGGATTTTATCCCCTCCCAATTTCCTATATGAGAACCATCATCATCAATCCAAATAATTGGGATTTCTTTTATTTTGTATCTCTTCTTTTTACACAAATTTAACACATCAACATCAAAAATCCACCCTTTTTCTTTAAGATTTTTAATTAAATATTTTGCAACCTCTTTTTTGAAAAGCTTTGCTCCGCATTGCGTATCCTTATAGCCCAATCTAAATAAGATTCTAACCACCAAATTAAAACCCAAACTGCTTATACTTTTAGAAAAACTTCTCTTAGGTATTACCTTTGCACCTTTAATTCTTCTTGAAGCTATTATTCCATCATAATTTCCTATATTTTTATACAGCTTATAGAATTCTCCTGAAGAAGTACTTTTATCTGCATCTACAAATCCGATAAGATCTCCTTTTGCTAATTCAAAACCCCTCATAACAGCACCCCCTTTCCCAGAGTAACCTTTTATTTCAAAAAAACTAGCTTCTCTTTTATTATGGCAAAAATTCTTAACTATCTTTGCTGTATTGTCAGAACAATTGTTTGGGATGATTATCATTTCAAAATCTTTTCTTAATCTATCTTTTAAAAATAAATAATAATTTTCAAGGACAGGCAAGATTCTCTTCCCCTCATTGTATGCTGGAAATATTAAAGATAACTTCATGAATAAAGATAAAGAGATGATATTTTTAACTCTTTTCATAATTTAAAGAATAAAACGCCCCCGCCAAGAAACTAACTTTTTGTTAAAAAAGGTTAGCTTTTGCTATTATTCAAACTATATTTTCTTCAACTTATGGTTAAGTTAGCATAAGATTAATGCTAGATTTATTTTTACTTTTTAACTTTAACTGCTTTCATGCCTTTGTCGCCTTTTTCTGTTTCAAATGTAACTGAATCATCTTTATCAATAGTTACACCTTCCTCAAGGCCTGTTTTATGCACAAAATATTCTTTTCCATCTTCTCCAGATATGAATCCAAATTCCTTTTCGCCATTAAAAAACTTTACTGTTCCTTTCATTATTTTTTCCTCCAATAAGATATAATTAATTTTAGTAGTTTAAAAAACCTCTTAAACGCCCATCGAACGCCCCCGCCAGTAGAGCACAGGTAGTTATTTATTTTTTATTTCCATTCTTTTCCCCAATTATCTTTCTTGGAATTAACAAAGTAAATGATTATGCCGAAGAGCAACACTAACAATCCAAAACCAATAACCGACCTTGAATTTATATACCTAATCGTGGCTGAAAACGCAGTAATGGTTACACCGAAGAATAACCCAAAGATTATACTCTTGTCAATATTCAACAACATCACAAAAGCAGCAAGAATATTCAAAATCATTATCACAATAAACTTCCAACTATCATATTGTGCCCTTTCTTTTTCGTAAGCTATTTCGCAATCACGCATCTCATTGTTAGACTCATCCATCTGAGTTTGATTAGGTTCCATACCGTCTGGTGAAATAACCTTAAAATCCCTATAACATTCGTTCATAGAAGACATTTCAGGAAAGAAAGTATTAACGGCCATAAACACTATAGAAATATACAGCAAACAAATTGCTATCGCAAAAACAATCTTTTTCCAATCAGTCATAATTATACATACAAAAAGAAGGTATTTAATATTATCTTGACCTAAACAAGTGACCTGAGGTTTTTCTTTTCCTGTTAAATCAATTAGAAATGCTACACGCCCCCGCCAGGCGACAGATAGAAGTGGTAACGCCCTTTTTATTTATCTTAAAATATCTAAGATTCCCTTATTTTTAAAAGTTGCTGAATCTAAATAACCACGCTTAATCCTGTTGATTTATTCTTTTATAAGATCCTTTCAACTTCTTGTATAATTTCTTACCTTCCTCTTCTTCTTTTTAAAATATTTTTGTATATCTTTTTTCTTCTTAACAATAATAATCAGTATTATCATTGCTGCTAAAATTATCAAAACCCACCAATAATTTGCTTTTTCTTCCCTTTTTTCTTCCCTTTTTTCTTCTTTCTTTTTTTCTTCAACTTCTTCAATAGGAATCTCTTCATATATACTTTTTATTGTAATATTTGCCTTATTTCTCCAAATAGTATCAATAGAATTTAATTTAACAGATAAATCATAATAATTATCTCCTGAAAACTCAAACTTTTTCTCTTCACCTTCTAATAGTGTAGCTTGTTGTGGTTCTGATGAGATGATGATTTGTATACTTGTATTTGTAATATCTTCTACTTTTAGTGTATGTGTTTCATTATCAATTTTAAAATTCATTTTCCAATTTTTATACATTATTTTTTCATGCCCTTTTTCTAAATCTTGTGAGGGTATTCTATAATTTGGATACCCCCCACCAGAAGATTCTACAGTATAACTAGCACTTGACGAAGCAGAATTTCCAGTATCATCTGTAGCTGTGCATGTTGTTGTAAACGTGCCAGTATTAGAAGTTGAAGGATTTGCTGTATAACTAACACCAGGACTTGAATCAATATTGTCTGTAGCAGAACACGAGCAACTTAATGTCTCTCCAACTGTTAAAGAAGATTTAGAACAAGAAAAAGAGATTGTTGGTGCAGTTGTATCAACTGTAAAAATTACAAAACTTGAATTTTCCTGTCCAATTGAATCATTCATATAAACAATCCATGTATTACTTCCTTCATTTGATGTTAATCCAGTCACATTCTGTCCACATGTTATAGTTGTATTTGCTCCGCCATTTAAGGAGTACCAGCAAGATCCTGGGTTAGTTTCTGTATAAGTATAATTTAATTCAGTCACATTTGTGTTATATGTTGTATTTTCAGGGTAGACAATATTTATAGTGGGAAAAATTGTGTCAATAGTTAATGTATAATTACTAGTATACCAATCAGAATTGCTTTCATTATCATATACAAGACAGTTCCAAACATAAGTTCCATCTTGTAATGTTTTAGTAAATGTAGTTGAGTTTGAAGTTCCTGTAATATCTTTGGTCTCATTAGCATGCCATCCTCCTGACCAGCTCCCATATAATGTAATGTTTGCAAGCATTATATCATCATCAGCTGAACAATTGAATGTTTGGGTTGGATTGTTAGTGTAAGTATTATCAGCAGGAGAATTTAATGCGACAATAGTAGGATCAAGCACATGGTCAAATTCTAAATCTCCATCTAAAATCAATAAATCAAAAGTATCTTGCGTTCCCTCTAAATTTGTTAATAAAACTTTATTATATTGGTATGAATTAATATTAGTAAATTCAGCAATGATCTCTGCACCATTAATCTCATAAACTTCAATTCTTGGAGTTCCACTTACAATTCTTGGATATACAGTAATATCTCTTGTGTTATCTAATTCTTGTTCAAAGGTTACCCTAACATAATCTCCTGAAGGAATAGTTTCACTCCAAATATTATCTAACTTATAAACTTCCTCATAAATATCAGAAATAAAATTCCTTTCAGAATCCAAATGTTCTGCTTGTATTATTTCTATTATGTAGGTTTCATTACTTAAAGAAGGAACTATCCATTCAATATAATCAATTAATCCATTTTCATTTAAGTCATATCTTTCTATTTCTACTTCTTCTTTTCCATTATCTGTTATCCAATATAATTTGACTATTTCTGCTTTTGCTTCTATGGATAAATAATTAAATGCTATAATGTCTGTATAGTGAATATCTTCAGGACCAATAATTGTAATCTCTTTTATTGTTTTACTAATATCCTTTTCTATAGCATAGGGCTTTGGAGTATAATATTCAATCTCATAAGAATCTACGTCTATATCTGTTTCAATTTCCACAAGTTCTTCAGTAAATGTTTCTTCACTTATAATTTCTTCATTTTCATTTAATTTAATAAGGGTAATATCTTCAGATTGTTGAGGAAGTTTTATTTCTATTTTTTGTTTAGCTTTTATCTCTTTCTTCCATTTTACTTTTTCTCCTAAGATTGCAGGATATTGGGTTGTTTGAATAGATAAGTTGTCTTCCGCAACAATAATATTAAATAAACTTTCTAAGCTTTTATCACCTTTATGCGCAGTCACTATTATAGAAGTTGTACCAGTATAATCCTTATCAGGAACTATAGTCAATCTTTGACCTTTTAATTTACTTTTTATGTTTTCAACATTAGATATTGAGTAAGATTCAGCATTTAAGAAATATTCATCTAAATCCCATTTCACTTTTGTATTTTTTATAATAGTTATGTCTTGGAGTGGCTTAATTAATTGTAAATCCATATCTTCTATCTCAGGTTCTTCTATATCTTTAGTTAAAAACCTCCACCATGGTTTATCTAACTTAACAACGTTTCCAGTTTGAGCATCTATGTCTACTTTTAATTTATATTTGGCTTTAAATACCCCTAAAACTCTAGTTGATTTATTTGTCTCTGAAATATAAACTACATTTAAATCATCGTCTTTTCCAACTTCTTTTAACTCAAGGGTTCTGTTTTGGCTTCTTAATTTGGCTAATGCAATTCTTGAAGCTGTGTTTGGCATAACCTTTACTTCAGCTTTTCTTCCATTAGATAATTTTACTTTTACCTCTCCTGTAACTTCTTGTTTTAATTCTAAATCAGAAACAACTTCTTTCTCTCGTAATGTGAGCTTTGATTTACTGCCTCCTCCTGTGCTTGTAGTTACTTGAATTTCATTTCTAGTTTCATCAATAGAAGTTTGTACTTGAATAAATTCTTCTCCACTAGTTTTTTTATCAGATTCTTTTGAACTTTCTGAATCAGAAGTGCCTGAATCTGAAACAGATGTTGAATCAGAAGGAGCATTTGCACCTTTAGTAGAACCCCCAAAATTAACACCTTTTTTAGCATAAATCATCCCCATGGTTAAACCAATTAATAAAAACCCAATGATTACTAATACAATCACACTCTTTTTCATAATACTTTTAAGAATCAATAGTTTATAAATTTCATATTTGCCCAAAAATAAATAACTCTCTGTTTGGGCGTTGAACAGATATGGTAACGCCCACCGAACGCCCCCGCCAGGAATCGAACCTGGTCGCCCAAAGGGCCCGGATCTCAAGTCCGGTGCAATACCATTATGCGACGGAGGCCTAGTTCAATATAATTCATTAATAACATGAGATTTTAAAGCTTACTATACAAGAAATTTACCTAAAAACCTTTTTCCACCAAGGTTTCTTTATTGTAATTGGTTGATCATATTCATCAATTATTTGATATTTTATAATAGGTTTTGATTTGAGAACAGGTGCTTTCTCTGCTAATTCCATATTTAATTGGTCAATACACCTTTCAACAATAGACCTTGTATATCCTTGACCTATAAGGGCCCATTTAAGTGAATCTTCTGTATAACCTTTCTTTAGATTTTTTTTAATATAATCTTTAACTTTGTCCATATATTCTACCATTAAATAAGTAAAAAATTCAACTTTAAAAGATTAGTTGTGCTATTAGATTATTATACCAAAACGATTGGTTTTTCTCTTTTGTAATATTTAAGAGCCTCTTTTAACCTAACTCTATTTTCTGAATAAATAGTTATAATCTTATCGCCTTTCTTTATCTTATCTCCAACATGTGCATGAAGATACAATCCTGCAAACTTATCAACCGGACAACCTGCAATTCTTGCCATTGAATTTATTTTCTTATTATCTATTTCTTTAATTTTAACATCGTGAGAAGCAAAGATGTTTCTCTTTAGTTTAGTGCCTTTTAGTTTATTCAAGTCTCCTTTTTGGGCTTTAATTATTTCTTTGAATTTTTCAAATGCTTTTCCTGAATATAAAATTTCACGAGCCTTTTGTTTTCCTTTTCCTTTTTCTATTTTTCCAGTCATTTCAAATAATTCCCCAGAAAGAAATAATGATTTTTCTTCAAGGTCATGAGGTCCTTGTTTTTTAGGATCTAAAACATCAATAATATCCATCATTTCTAATACTGGACCAACACCATTACCAATTGGCTGGCTTCCGTCTGTTAAAACACATTTTAATTCAATATCAAAATATTTAGCTATTCTCTCAAATTGTTTCTTTAGTTCAAGTGCTTTGGTTTTAGTTACTTTTGCTGTTTTACCATAAGGTAAGTCAATTAAGATATATTTGCTTCCAACTGCTAATTTCTTAGCCATTATTGAGGCAAGTAATTGAGCACGAGGGTCAAGCTTAAGGATTTTTTCAATTTGAATTATTTTAGAATCAGCAGGAACCATTCCCAAGGCCCCTCCCCAAACCATACAAGCATTTGTTTTTTCAATTATCTTTTTTACTTTTTCCATCTCAAATGAAACTTCTGCAACTGTTTCAATAACATCTGCTGTTCCTGCTGCACTAGTTATTGCTCTTGAAGAAGTTTTAGGCATTACTAATCCTGCTGCAGCACAGATTGAAACCACTAAAGGGGTTGTCCTATTTCCTGGAATTCCCCCTATGCAATGCTTATCCACAATATATCTCTTAGTGAACTTTAATCTTTCACCTGATGCAAGAATCGCCTCAATTAAATCAATTGTTTCATTAATATTCATTCCTTGTTCATACATTGCTGAAATAAATAAAGCAATTTCTACTTCTGACAAAGAATTATCAACAATATCTTGTATTATTTCGAAAATTTCTTCTCGAGTAAATATTTTTTTGTCTAGTTTCTTCTTAATATATTCTAAACTGTTTGGTGTTTGGGAAAGAGAAACATTTACTTTTTGAGTTGGCTTTAACTTTAGTATTTCTTTTATTTCAGAAGAAACAGCTATCTCATTTTCTTTAATTAAACCCTCAACAATATCTACAATTGTAGAGAACTCTTTTTTATTTTTTTGGGAAGTTTTTATTAAAATACGATCTTTAAGATGCACTCCTAATTTCTGAGCTGTTTTTTTGTCCAGCATTGCAACTGGAAGTCCTGCATCCCAATCTAAAAATTTTATTTTTAATTTCATTTATCACTCTTTTTTATTATTTAAATAAAGAAATTTTGTTTTTATATTTAACTAGTTGCTTTTTTTCTTTTCTTTTGGAGGTTCAATAAAAACTCCTGGAAGTTTCTTATCTCTAAAAATTTCTAATACAATTAATAAATATGCCAAAATTAAAGGTCCTAAAATAATTCCTAAGATTCCAAACATGAATAATCCTCCAATCATACCAATAAGAATTATTGAGGTATTTACTTTTGTTCTCTTAGATACAAACGCTGGTTTTATGAAATTTTCAAGAACAGTAGATATTAATCCAAATATTATAATTCCAAATGCAGCGAATGTATTTCCTGCTAAGAAGAAATAAATTGCAACTGGAATCCAAACAATTGCAGTTCCAATAATAGGGAAGATTCCTGCAACTGCTGCAAGAACAGTTAATAAAAGTGCGTTAGGAACTTTGAATAAGAAAAAACCTGTTCCAGTAATTATACCTTGAATTATACCCACTACTACTTGACCATACAGTATTGAGAGAGTTATACTCCTAGAGGAATGGAATAATTTTTTAGTTACCTCTTTTGAAAAAGGTAATAAGCTCTTAATATAAGAAACCATTTTATCATTATCCTTCAAAACAAAAAAGAATGTGAAGAACACTACAAGCAACTGTAAGAAAATTCTTGGGAAGTTTAATATAAAATTTGAAAAACTATTCATTAAGGAATTTGTAGATTTAGTTACGAAAGATTGGATTGCAGAACCAATTTCTGCTGAGAAAGTTTCTGTTTGGAATAAAGAAGGAAAAATTGTTTTAAATGGAGTTATTAAATCCATTTGCTGAGAAGAAATATAAAATCTTATTGATTGGTCAATTGCTATTGGAGCAAGATACCAAACAGGTAAAATAATTACAACTAATAACATTAAACACATTATTAATGCCGTTAAACTTTTTAATTTCAACACTTTATTTATACTTTTATATAAAGGCAGGAAAATAAAAGCTAAAATAACTCCAATAATAATAGATATAAGAAGAGGTCTTAATAATAAAAAAGATAACACAAGTAATACTATGAAAATAATTGAAGTCATTACTAATTTAAAATATCTTTCTTCCATGTGACAATATCCCTCTTTAAAATAATCAAGAGTGTTTCATATATAAAGTTTGTCAATTTTAAATCCACAAAAAATTTATAAACAAGGTTGATTGGTAATAACTATGAATTTTATAAAAAAGATAGCTGAAAAGAATTTTGATAATCAAGTTCACTTGCAATTTCAAAAATTTTCAAAAGGAGAATTTCCAAATAGAGCTGTAATTGAAGCTAAAAATTCTAAGGGTAAATATACAATTAAAACTTCTGCTGAATTTGCCAATGAATTAGTTAGGGTTGTTGCTGAAAAGCTCGGAAGTGAAAAAACAAAAGTTACAGGAGCTATTGTTTCTACTTCTAATTTGAAAGAGGATTTAGAGTTTAAAGAAATTAAGCAATTCCAAGGAGTAAAAAAATATATGATAGAATCAGAGATGACTGGGGAAGCATTAATCGAGTTGCTAAATAAATTTCCAAAGACTTTTTTTGCTTTGACTTTTTCTGTTTCAAAAGATGACACATCTTTGAAGATTAAGCCTAAAGCACCAAAGTCTGGAAAACCAAAAAAGAAAGATGATGCTGGTGAGATGCCAAAAGCGGATTTCTGTACATTAAAAACAAAAGATAGTAAATTAGGGGATGAATTTATTTTTGAAAATACGGGATTTAAGAAAGCTCAAGTAGCTCATACTTTTGTAATTGAAGGGATTGAAGTTCCAGAAGAACTTAAAGGAAGTGAGGATTTTGCATTAATTAGAGAACAATCAAAGCGTGTAGGTAAAATTATAAGGAAATCTATAATTGATGAAGTTGAAAAAACAAGTGAATTAGAGTTTAGTGCTTGATTATTTCTTAAAAACATAGAAACGGGTAGTTCTTTTTTGGCATATCTTTTTGACTTGCAAAAGACAGAGCAATTTCTAATTCAGAAGCATTTCTAAATTCCTTGTACTTTTTGTTTGTCTCTTTAAATTTATCAAAAGAGGTTATTATTTGGTTTATTCCTACGACTGCTTGTCTTGCCAAAGACCTCCCATACCTAGAATCTTCATAATGTTTTTCAAGCCCCTCCTTACTCATATTTACCAATTTATTATAAACAGAATTGCCAAAAATTCCTCTAATCTTAGAAATCACCCCTGTTAGATCCATCTTATTTGTTCTAATCCTTTCAAGTTTTTAGTTATTTCTGTGAAATCCTATATATTTTGAAATTTACATAATTGAATATTTAAGTAAATCACTTGCATATTTTGGCAATTGGCGTGTTTCAAACATTATCTTCATTATCTCTTGATGGGATAGCTCTGAAAATAAATAATACTTAGGATCGTTTTCCCTAAATGCTTCAAAATAATCTAAAATTAGTTCTCTTCTTGAATTAATCTGTCTTGCCCATATCTTTCCAACATCTGTATCTACAAAATGTTCAAAAGGATCTAAAGATTCTACTTTTTGATAAACAAGATCATTGCAAACCCCCTCAATATTCCAAGTTAATTTATAGGGGTCCATGCAAACTCAAAATACCTTGGATTTTTTAAGAATTTATATAAAAAAACCTCTATTTTACACATTTTACACATACCAACACCTTTAAATAGGCAAAATTTCTACATAAACTATTCCAGGGAAGGATAAAAATGAAATCCGCGCTATTAACAAATATAAAAAATGCCTACAAGAAGATCACCAAGAAAAGGAAGTTTACAATATTGGCCTCGTAAAAGAGCTGCTAAAATATTGCCTAGTGCAAACTGGAAAGCAATTAATTCTGATAAAAAATTAAAGGGTTTTATTGGGTATAAAGCAGGCATGGTTTCTTTAGAACTTAAAGATAATACTGAAAATTCAATGACTAAAGGGAAAAATATTATTATCCCAGGAACAATCGTTGAATGCCCTGAAATGAAGGTTTTTTCTGTTAGATTCTACAAAGAAGGTGTTGTTGCTAAGGATGTTTTGGCTGAACACTTAGATAAAGAACTAAAAAGAGCCGTTAAAATTCCAAAACAAGTAAAACACAAATTAGATTCTGTTAAAACGGAAGAATATGATGATGTTTCTATTATTGCTTATTCAATTGTTAAAAAAACAGGACTAAAAAAGAAACCTGATTTAGCTGAAATTGGGTTAACAGGGAATTATGAAGATAAAGTTGCTTGGATAAAAGAAAATATTAACAAAGAACTAAACATTGCGGATTTCTTTGTAAATGGTGATCTTGTTGATACTAGAGGTTTGACAACTGGGAGAGGATATTCTGGACCTGTTAAGAGATTTGGAATTAACTTGAAATCACACAAATCAGAAAAAGGGCAAAGAAGACCAGGTAATGTGGGTCCTTGGCATCCAGCACGTGTTATTTTCAGAGTTCCAATGGCTGGTCAGTTAGGAATGTTTACAAGAGTTGAATATAACAAAAAAATAGTTGATTTGCAAAAGGCAAGCGAAAAACCAATTAAGGCAATAAAAAATTATGGGGATATTAAAACTAATTATCTAATACTTACGGGTTCTGTTCAAGGACCATCTAAAAGGCAAATCTTAGTTACCCAACCTTTAAGACCAAGTAGAATGCAAATTAAAAAGAAATATGATTTAGTAGGAGTTTTAAGATAAGATGAAAGCTAAAATTTTAGATTTAACAGGGAAAGAAAAATCAAGCATTGAAATGCCAAAAGAATTTGAAGCTGCAATTAGAGAAGATATTGTTGCTAAGGTTCTTGAAGCAAAGAAAAGACAACAACCTTACGCACCAAGTCCTGTTGCAGGTAAACAACATTCTGCTAAAGGTAAAATAGTTCACAGAAGACACGTTTGGAGAAGTGGTTATGGTAGAGGAGCATCAAGAGTTCCAAGAAAAATATTTTCACAAAGAGGAAGTCAGTTTAATTGGGAAGCTGCTGAAGTTCCTTTTGCTAGAGGAGGTATGAGAGCCCACCCACCTAAGGTTGTACATTTCATGAAAATGCTTAAAGTTAACAAAAAAGAATTAAAAATTGCTTTTACAAGTGCATTAAGTGCAACTGCAAATGAAAAATATGTATTCAACAAATATTCAAGTGTTCAAGATAATAAATTAAAAGTTCCATTCATTGTTGCTGGAATTGAAAAAGCAAAAGCAAAAGATTTACTTTCTGGATTAAATAAAATTCTTGGAAATGAATTATATAATGTTGCAATTAAAAAGAAAGCAGTTAGACCCGGTAAAGGAAAAATGCGTGGTCGGAAGTATAAATCAACAGCGGGTATGCTTTTAGTTGTTGGTGATAAAGAAAAGATTAAAACAAAATCATTTGAAGTTAAACAAGTTAAGGAATTAGGAACAACAGATCTTGCAAAAGGTGGTTTAGGAAGATTAACTGTTTATACTGAAGATGCAATTAAAGATTTAAAAACAAGATTGGAGAGTAAAAAATGAGACCGTTAGCAACTGAAAAAGCAGTAATGAAAATTGAAGCAGAAAATATACTTACTTTTGTATTAGATAAAAGAATGTCAAAAGAGCAAATTAAAAAAGAAGTTGAAGAAATGTTCAAGATTAAAGTTGATAAAGTTAGAACTTTAATTAGAAATAATAAAAAATTAGCATATGTTAAATTAAATAAAAAATATCTAGCAATTGATATTGCAACTAAGTTGGGGATGATGTAAAATGGGTAAAAGAATAATTCAACAAGCACGTGGGAAAGGAAGCTCAACTTACAGAGTTAAGAAAAAAGCATTCAACAAGAAAATCCAATACCCTAGACATGTTCAAGGGGAAGTAAAAGTTGTTAAAATTGTTGGATCTGCTGCACATAGTTGTCCATTAGCTAAGATTGCCAATAAACAAGGAAGTTTTTACATTCCAGCATTCAAAGGAATGTATGAGGGACAAAGTATCTTCTTCGAACCAGAAAACAAAGAAATCAAACATGGAAATGTTTTAAGATTAAAAGATATTCCAGTAGGAACAAGAATATACTGTATTGAATCAAATCCAGGAGATGGTGGTAAATTTATCAAGACAGGTGGAAATTCTGCAGAAGTTGTAAGAGTTATTGGGGATAAAATTCATGTATTAATGCCTTCTAAGAAAGAGAAAAAGTTTAATAAAGAGTGTAGAGCAGTTATTGGTATTGTTGCTGGTCATGGAAGATTAGATAAGCCAATTGTTAAGGCTGGAAAACAACACCACATTAAAAAGTCAAAAAGTAAATTGTTCCCTAGAACAGGTGCATTGAAAGTTAATGCTATTGATCACCCATTCGGTTCTGGTCGTGGTAAAAATCCAAAGAGTAAGATTGCTAAGAGAAATTCTGCTCCAGGTCAAAAAGTTGGATTGCTAAGCCCTAAGAGAACAGGTAAGAGGAAATAACTAAAATGAATATAGATATGAACATACAAAAAAAGGAATTCAAGTATCGAGGTAAAACACTCGAAGAACTAAAAGAATTGGATACTCGTGAGTTTGCAAAATTACTTCCTTCAAAACCAAGAAGATTTGTATTAAGAAATTTTCAAGAAGTTGAATACTTTGTTTCAAGATGTAAAACAAAACAATCTAGAAAAAAGAAAATTAGAACTCATAAAAGAAATATTGTAATAGTCCCGCAATTAGTTGGAATGAACATTCAAGTTTACAACGGAAGAGAATTTATCCCAATTCAAGTGGTTGGTGAAATGCTTGGACATGTTTTAGGAGAATTTTCATTAACCCGTGCAAAAATAGTCCATAGTAAAGCGGGTGTGGGTGCAACTAAAGGAAGTAAACACAAATCAAAGAAATAATAATATAAAATGGCAAACAATACAGAACAACCATCAGGAAAAGCAGAACAAAAGAATACTGCAGTAGTTAATGCTCCAAAACCAGACAAAAAAGTTGTTAATAAAGAACCAGAAAAGAAAATGGAGGCTAAAGCAAAAGCCGCTGAAGAATCAGCAACTAAAGAGAAAAATACAGAAACAAAAGTTGAAGAAAAAACTACTGAAACTAAAAAAGAAGAAAAAGTAACTGAAGATAAAAAACCAGAAGAAAAAAAGAAACCAGAAAAGAAAGTTTCAAAAGAAGAAGTTGTTGTTAATGCTAAAAGTGTACCTGTATCAACAAAATACGCTGTTTCAATTTGTAGATTCATTAAAGGAAAAGAAATCAAAGATGCTAGAAGATATTTAGAAGATGTTAAAGTGTTAAGAAAATCAATCCCAATGAAAGGAGAATACGGCCACAAGAAGGGACCAGGTAAAATAGCTTCGGGAGCTGGAAGATATCCTGTTCAAGCTTCAGAACATTTCATAAAATTGTTAGTAACCCTTGCTGGAAATGCAACAAACCATGACATATTAAACCCAGTAATTACATTTGCTATGGCAAATCAAGCTTCAACACCTGTTGGAAGATTTGGAAGATGGAAAAGAAAAAGAACACACATAACACTTAAGGCTCGTGAATTAAAAGAAAAGAAGGATAAAAAATCTAAGAAGGGGGCAAAGAAATAAAAATGGAAGAAAAAACAACTGTAAAACTAAAGAAAGAAGAATACGCACTTAGAGAATCTGTTAAGAAAATGATTGGTAAAGGTAAAGTTAGTAATGTTAGAATTGAATACACTCCTGTTGGTGAAAAAATAATTATCTCAACTAATAAACCAGGTTTAGTTATTGGCCGTGGTGGAGAAAAATTGAATGAAATAACAGTTTTCTTGAAAAAGAACTTTAAATTCGATAATTTGCATATTGAAATTGATGAAATTAAAGAGCCAGAATATGATGCTCAAGTAATTGCAGATGAAATTGCATTGGGTCTTGAAAGATTTGGTCCATTAAAATTCAAGGTGATTGCATATAGAACTCTTGACAAAGTTATGAAGGCAGGAGCATTAGGTTGTGAAATTAGATTAAGTGGTAAACTTCCAGGTTCAAGAGCTAAGAGTTGGAGATTTGCTCAAGGATACTTAAAGAAAACAGGAGATAGTGCTAAAGTTGTTGATAGAGCTCAAGCAAGAGCAGAAACAAAACCAGGAACAGTAGGAATTAAAGTTTCAATTTTATCACCTCATGCAGTTCTTAAAGATAGAATTACAATTAACGAAAAATTAATTGAACAATTAATTAAAAATCAAAACAAAGAAGTTGAAGTTGTTCAAGTAAAAAAGAAAAAAGTAACTAAAAAGAAAACAAGGAGAAAGAAATAATGAAATACAAACAATTAAAAGAATTAAATAAACAAGATAGAGATAAAAAAATGAAAGAATTAAAAATGGAATTAGTTAAACAAAAAGTAAACGCCTCTAATACAGGAGGATCAAAAGCAAGACAAATCAAAAAGATTATTGCTAGGATTAATACTCTTAACACTTCAGAAGGAGGGTTAAGTAATAAATAACAATGGAAATATGTCCAAAATGCGGCTTGCCTGAGCAAGCCTGTGTGTGTGAGCAAATCGTGAAGAGTTCGCAGCGGATAAAGATAACCACAGACAAGAAACGGTATGGAAAAATCGTTACTGTGATTACTGGATTCGAAAGTGGCATCGATGTAAAGAAAATCGCGAAAGCACTCAAAAATGAGCTTGCTTGCGGTGGGACTTACAAAGGTGACATGATTGAACTACAAGGAGACCATACAAAGAGAATAAAATCTCTTTTGGTTAAACATGGGTTCGAAGAAGACTCAATTGAATAGGAAACACACACTACAAAAAGAGAAAAAACAGAAAAAATGGCAAAAACAACAAAAAAACAGAAAGAAGTAAAGAAAACAGATACAGCGAAAGCTGAATTAAATACTGAAAAGAGAATTGGTACTCGTGGTAAAATATTCCAAGGAATTGTTATTAGAAAATTCCCTAAGAGAGTTGTAATTGAATTTGAAAGAATGATTTATGTTAGAAAATATGAACGTTATACTAAGACAAAAACAAAAATCCATGCAAGACTTCCAGAAGTAATGGAAAAAACAGTAAATATTGGTGATTTAATCAAAGTACAAGAATGTAGACCATTAAGTAAGATTATCCATTTTATTGTTATTGGAAAAATTAAAGATGCTTCGGAGGTAAACAAATGAAAGCCGTAAGCGCAAGAGCAACAGAAGCATTAAATTTAGGGTGTAAATTAATAGCTGCTGATAACAGCGGGGCAAAAATCTGTAAAATTGTCTCAGTAAAGAAAGCTAAAGCAAAGAAAGGAAAACAAGTTGCAGCTAAAATAGGTGATTGGGTTAAAGTCTCTATTAAAAAAGGAATTCCAGATATGAAAGGAAAGGTTTTCGATGCAGTAGTTGTTAGACAAAAGAAACCTTGGAGAAGATTAACCGGAGAAAGGGTTGCATTTGAAGACAATGCAGTAATCATACTTAAGGATGAAAAAGGAAATCCAAAGGGAACTCAAATTAAAGGACCAATTGCAAGGGAGGTTCAAGAGCGATGGCCGCAAGTAGCTAAAATTGCTCAGAGTGTTTATTAAAATGAAAAAAGAATTCAGCACATCATGGAAAGCAAGTAAACAACCTAGAAAACAAAGAAAATACAGAGCTAAAGCTCCATTACATTTGAGAAAAAAATTTGTTAGTGTTGCACTTTCAAAAGATTTAAGAAAGAATAGTGAACATAGAAACATTCCAGTAAAGAAAAATGACAAAGTAAAAATCATGAGAGGAAAGTTTAAAGGTAAAACAGGAAAAGTATTAAGTGTTGACTTAAAATATTCAAAACTTGTTGTTGAAGGAATTCAAGTAACAAAACAAGATGGATCAAAAGCAAACATTAAAATGCAACCTTCAAACTTACAAATAATTGAAATGGCAGATAGAAAACCCGCTAAAAAATCTGAAAAGAAAGAAGATAAAAAGAAAAAGGCGTCCGCTAGTGAAAAAGGAAGCGAACTAAAGAAAACAACTAAAAAGGAAAAATCAAAATCTAAAGGTGAGGAAAAGAAAAAATGATAGAAAATATAAAATTTTCAGTCATCCTAAATAAAATAGGAGAAGATTTAGAATGAGACACATGAAAAGACAAACAATGCCAAAAAATTGGCCAGTACCAAGAAAAGGTAAGAAATTTGTAGTTAGACCTAATCACTCAAATGACAGGGGTCTTCCGATATTAATTGTTTTAAGAGATGTTTTAGGAATTGCTAAAACACGTAAAGAAGTAAAGAAAGCAATCCATGATAAAAACCTTTTAATTAATGGTAGAGCAGTTAGAGATGAAAAAAACACAGCTATTTTATTTGATGTTATTACTATCGTCCCTTCTAAGAAAAATTACAGACTTGAATTAACAACAAATGGTAAATTCAAAGTTTCAGAAGTTAAAGAATCAGAAGCAAAAACAAAAATTGCAAAGATTATAAATAAAAAAACTTTGAAAGGAAAGAAAGTTCAAATTAATTTAAGTGATGGAAATAATTTATTATATGATAAAAAATGCCAAACAGGAGAATCTGTTGTTATTAATTTAAAGGATAAAAAAGTTGAAAAAACAATCCCATTAAAAGTTAAATCTAAAGTTTTAGTTTATGCTGGTAAACATGCTGGTAAACAAGGAATCATTGACGCAATAGATGAAAAAAATAAAATGGTTGTTGTTAATGATGGTAAAAACAAATCAAATATTTTAATTAAACAAACAATGGTGTTAGAATAAAATGGCTGAAAAAACTCAAACAAAACCTAAGAATAAAAATAAGATGCAAGAAATTAGAATTGAAAAAATAGTCTTAAGCGTAGGTGGAACTGCAGATTATTTAGAAAAAGGTGTTAAACTTTTAAAAATGTTAACTAATAAAAAACCCGCAAAAATGAAATCAAAGAAAAGAATTCCAACTTGGAGTGTTAGACCTGGTTTAGAAATTGGGGCTGTTGTTACAATTAGAGATAATTCAGAAGAAATGTTAAAGAAAATGCTTATTACAATTGACAATGTTCTAAAAAAGAAGCAAGTTTCAGAAAATAATTTTTCATTTGGAATTAA
>SDBV01000093.1_pt1 | contig 98971 bp, 85 predicted proteins | sample 2277081 | NCBI WGS metagenome assembly SDBV01 (sample SAMN10402039, study PRJNA504765) | marine sediment metagenome | isolation source: marine sediment core GS10_PC15, 223 cmbsf | place: Arctic Ocean: Southern Knipovich Ridge | collected 2010
TCTTGCTCAAATAGCATCTATTATTGATGGCTGTGACGGTGAAATAGCGAGGTTGAAATACCAATCTTCGGCTTTAGGAGGATGGTTTGATGCCGTTCTGGATCGTTATGCGGACGCTTTTCTCCTGTTCGGGTTGATTTGTCATATTTATTTTTTAAACGACAACTTCCTGTATATCATCGTCGGTTTTTTGGCGCTTACAGGCACATTTATGAACAGTTACACTGCCGACAAATATGATGGCTTGATGAGAAAACTCGGGGTGAGAACACGTTTTAGGATGGGGCGTGATATTAGAATATTTATTATTTTTCTTGGGGCCTTAATAAATCAAATATTCTTGATCCTTTTCATAATTGGGGTAGTGACAAATGTGGAAAATGTCAGGAGAGTATTGATTCTGGGTAAAGATGAAAAAAAACGAATGTGTAAAAAAGAAGATTGAAAAGATTGTCAAAAACTCCCTGGTTCCTGAAGACCCAACGGTCGAGCTGGGGAGTATCGGATAAATGGTACTATACTGCTCGGGATGGAGCGATTTTTGTTTGCATTGACCGAGGTGGAGTTGTTAAAGTCCGAGCTTTTAATGATAAATTATTTTAGCCACAGATGGACACAGATTAACACTGACTTACACTGTTTTTAATAGCCACGGATTCCACCTCCGGCGGACAAGTAACGCAGATTTCACAGGGCATCGATGCGATAATTGCGGCTAAACAAGAGGCCATGCTCCGCTAATCGGATTTTTTACCTGTAACGACTGGCATGATTTTCTCTGCTATTTTTTCCGGGTTTCCGCTAAGACGAACTATCTTAGGGCCTTTAGAATAGCTATTAAAAGAATCGATCAATTTTACGAGTTCCACAATACCCTCTTCTGACCATATATCCTCGTCAAAGATGATAAACGCTTTATCAATATTATCTTTAAAGGAACGCCAACTAAGCGCCTTAATTAGCTCACTACGGGTAGATTCATTGGATGTTAAATCATAATAGGAACCTTCTGTACCGAAGACCTGCTCCTTCGTATGAGTATCGAAACCGAATAGCTTGTCATTAGCTTTGATTAAGATATCCCAGAATCCTCCTGATGTTTCAGCGCCGGTTTTACCTTGTGTCTCACTTATCACTTCTACTCCGCCAATCTTTTTTACCTCACTTACAATCTTCAATCTATATTGGTTCCACCTTTCTGAGATCTCCTCTCTCTTTTTCTGCTTGACTTCAATTTCTGTCAATTTTGCTTCCGCATTAGCTGGCCCGAATCTGAGAAGAGGGGCTATTTCGGATTTAAGGGAATCAGCCAAGTCTTTACTTATCTTATCTATAACCTGTTTATCCAATCCTGCTTCAGCGAGCTTAGATTTTGCAACAGCTTCTTGTACGATTGGTGTTGTTCGTCCTGAAATGATATCCTCAAGCCTTTTTTCCGTCACACCAGTTGACGCTTGGATTTTACTCAATACCTCGCTAGTACGGACAAATACTTCGTTTTGTAGCTTAATGCCTTCGTCACTTCGTCGAATGAGAGCGTCTTCTGCATACCTGCTCAGCATAATAGTAATGGTCGCAAGAATTATGGCCGCAGAGCCAAGTGCGATTGTGAACACGAATGAGATTAGCGAGACAACTGAAAATGATATCTGGCGTTGGCTCAACAACGTGCTTATCACCAAACCGCCAACAAGACCTAGCACAAGGGTGATAGCTACGGTAATCACTAACCATACTGGCAATTGCAAACGCTTTTCGCGTATCTCTTCGTCAGTTTTTGTGGTCATGCGTAGCCTCCTTTGACTTTATGTCCTTTTGCATAATTATCGTTTGTATGGTTTCCAGATAAATCTGCTTTCGGGCTTTGCTTCCAGATAACACTCAATTCCCAACAAACCAAGCTAATCAAAGTTGCTCCGCCGAATCTTTCCTTGCCCGGCAAAATCCTACAATTAACTGCTATTTCAGGCAAGCTTTTTCTTAAAATTCTCCAAAGTCCACGTTTTGTAAGGATTTAAGAGAGCCGGGGTTGCACTGCGGAAGTTTTTATGTAAGATTCTAAACCAGCGGGGGGTGTATTATGACAGGAAGGACGATTTGTCGAGGATTTTCTGTCTTTGTCTGTGAACTGTGCGTAAGTCAGCATGTAAGTGAGGCTTCAGAATGAATATAAGAAATAGCAGTAGCCTATACCGTCTTTTCATTTTACTTTGTTTGTTGGCGATAGGGCTGGGGGGATGTTGTCCGTGTTCAAAGGAAAAGGCTGAAGTTAGCCCGGTCTCATCACATACGCAGACAAGAATTGATAAGTCATCTGCCCCGGAGGTTTCTGACTCTGAGCCGATGTTTGACTATCGGCTTATCGAACTGGACAACGGGCTTGACGTGATAACACTCGAAGATTTCTCATGTCCGATCGTTGCGGTGCAGGTCTGGTATCATGTGGGGTCGAAGGATGAACAGCCTGACAGGCAGGGCTTTGCTCATATGTTCGAACATATGATGTTTAGGGGGACCGACCGGCTTGGACCGACCGACCACTTCGGTTTTATCAGGAAGGTCGGAGGTCACACAAACGGCTACACCAGTTTTGACAAGACTGTTTATCTTGAAACACTGCCGGCTGACCAGCTTGAATTGGCTTTGTGGCTGGAAGCTGAGCGAATGACTTTTCTAAAGGTTGACCAAGAGAGTTTTGACACGGAGCGCAAGGTTGTTGAAGAAGAGCGGCGTATGCGATTGAACCGTCCTTATGGTACATTGTATGAAAACCTGTTCGATGAGATTTACGATGTCCATCCGTATCAATGGACACCGATAGGCAAAATACCGCACCTTCGAGCGGCAAATGTTAACGAACTTCGCGAATTCTGGCAGAAATACTATGTGCCGAGTAATGCAACGTTAGTAATTGCAGGTGCAGTGACACACGAAGATGCACAGGCTGCTGCAAAAAAATACTTTGGTTGGATACCTCGTTATCCTGAACCGGAAAGGGTTATTGTAAAAGAGCCGGAAACTCAGCGGCAGCGTCAGGTGAAACTTAAAGAAGATAATGCACCTGCTCCCGGCGTTGGGGTGGTGTATCGAACGGTACCGCTTGAACATTCCGAGGCGGTGGTTTTCGACGTTATAGCATGGATATTAGGCGGAGGTAACAGCAGCAGGCTGTACCGCGAACTCGTAGCAGAAAAGCAGTTGGCGGTTATGGCTGAGGCTGAGAGTTTCAACCTTGAGCAGGATGGACTTTTCGGAGCTGGCGCCGGCTTGGCGCCGATTGGGTCCGATGCCAATGCCGTGCTCGCAATTGTGATGGAGCATATAGAAAGACTGCGTACGGAACCTGTCGGGGATAAGGAACTTATCAAGGCCAAGAATCAATTGCTTCGCGGGCTGGTAACGAAGAACCTTAAAGTTGAAAGCAAAGCAAGATTACTTGGCAGCGCTGCGGTTGAGATGCACGATGTGGCACGGGTAAATACATACCTGGCCCAAATCAAAGCGATTACGGCCGAAGATATTTTACGGGCAGCCAAAAATTATTTTGGTCCTGAGCGTGCCCTGAAAGTCAAGGTTGAGCGAAATCTTCTCGGTGCACTATTCAGCAAGGCCAAGGAAGATGAATCAGAGATTACTGCCGAGCCGGAGGAGCAAGCCCCTGCGCCGGGTCGAGCGGGCGTGGTTCGGCCTGATGATTATCCCAGAGAAGCACCTTTTGCCTCGGATGTGCCTGACAATATTATGCCTAAGTACAGCGAAACAACCCTGGATAATGGGATGAAGGTACTGGTGGTGTCTAATCATGAAGTGCCTTTTGTGAGTGTGAGCCTGGGTTTGTTGAACGGGGCATGGATTGAGCAAAAGCCCGGGACATGTTCGATGGTTATGCAGATGCTCACTAAGGGAACGGTTAATTATACGGAGCAACAGCTTGCCGAAGAGCTGGAAACCTATGCTATTAGTCTTTCCGGTTCAGGCTCGATGGATACCAGCATGGTGAGGATGAGCACGTTAACCAATAATCTCGACAGGGGTATGAATTTACTCGGGGAAGTGGTATTGCGTCCGAAGTTTGCCGCCGATGAACTTGAGAAACTTCGCAAGCAGGTCCTGACCGGTTTAGCGGTCTCTTCTGCTTCGCCGGAATACGCCGTTGAAAAAGAGTTTCGCAATAGACTGTACGGCTCGCATCCATATTCGAGGACAGCGGTCGGTGAAATTGAGGATGTGAATGCTTTAGTAGTTGATGATGTCAAAAGCTGGTGGACTCAATATGCACGACCGGATATGGCGGTATTGATTTTTGCCGGTGATATTGAAAAAGAGCAGGCAATATCTTTGGCCAGGAAAACATTTAGCGGCTGGAAAGCCGGCGGTGACAAGCCGGAACGAAAGTTGCCGCAGTTGGCACAACCTGAGCAGACGCGGATATACCTTGTTGACAGACCCGGCAGTATACAGAGCCAGATACGGGCGGGGCATCTTGGGATTGTTAGAAAAGACGAAGGCTATTTTGTCAGCAGGGTGGTTAGCAGCTATTTCGGATGGGCTTTCAACAGCAGGCTTAACGAGTCGATTCGTGTGGCGAAGGGATTAACTTACGGTGTGTGGGGCGGCTACAACGCCGGTCGATTCGCAGGCACTTTTCAGGTCGGTACGTTCAGCAAGACAGAATCAACGGCTGAGACGGTCAAGGCGGTTGTCGAAGAAATTGAACGCCTCAAGTCAGAACCTCCAAGTGACAGGGAAATAGAGGAGAGCCAGTCGTATATGTTAGGCAGTTTTATTAAGGACAGAGAAACGCCCCAGCAGGTAGCGAGTGATTTGTGGCTGATAGAATCTCAGCAGCTCGGAAAGGATTACCTCGAACGACTTCTTGAAGGCATAGCAAAGACTCGCCGTGAAGATTGCGTCAAGCTGACCAGTAATACCGTTAAGAAGGGCAAGCTGATAATAGTGGTGGTAGGGCAGGCAGATAAGCTCAAAGAGCAATTGGAACAGATTGCTCCGGTCACACTAATACCTGCCGAACAAAACAAATCTTCCGAGCCGTCTTAGTCGTAGCTGAATAAAGGATATATGTGGCGTCGAATTGTGGTCGGCAAATTTTATCGGGACATGCACTGATTATTTGCTATTGGAGTACATGTGTCAACTCGTGTTTGGACTGATTATGGGGTTTTGCTTAATCTGTGGTCTCTGGGCCGTATGGCTGGTAATGTAGGGGGGTAATTCGAGCCGATGTATAGAAACGTCTATTCTTATGGATAACCGTGTCTTGATGCTATATAATGCTGACGTTATAATCAGAGTCGTATTTGATAAGTTCATATTTTATAACTTACTATAGGAGATAATTAATATGTTACTGGTTTGGATGTTACGAGCTATCTTTATAATAATTGTTGTCATTGTATTATATTTTACAGCCAGCTCGACCGCCATATCTGAGGACAATACTGACTTCTGGGCCGTTATGTCAGGCGGCTTCGGCTTGATGGTATTGGCCTTATTAGTAGACATTTGTACACCCAAGAGAAAACTGGCGGCTTTAGCGGGGGTATTCTTTGCACTGATGGTTGGGGTGATTATAAGTGCGGTTCTGGCGCCGATAATTGATGTTCTCGCCAAGTCTTATCAGTTAAATCTCGGGCCTGATGCAGTACAGGCAATAAAGTGGCTGCTTGGTGTGTGTATATGCTTTATGATGATTAGTATCGTGATGCGTACGAAGGACGACGTACGTTTTGTCGTTCCTTACGTGGAATTTGCAAAGCAGACCAAAGGCGCGAGGCCCCTGATACTGGATACGTCGGTCATTATTGACGGAAGAATTGCGGACCTTTACCACAGCAAGATTTTCGATGCACCTTTGGTAGTCCCGCGGTTCGTGCTCAACGAATTGCAGTTGGTAGCCGACTCTGCGGACAGACTGAAACGCAACAGAGGCAGACGCGGCCTGGATATTCTCAATAAGCTCCAGAAAGACCCTGCGGTAGATGTTGAAATAGATGATGAGCAGATGCCCGGTCTTGAAGAGCTGCATGGTGTTGACCAGAAGCTGATTTTATTCACGAAGCACCGTGACGGGCGGTTGGCAACCACTGATTTCAATCTGACCAAAGTGGCTCAGGTGCGTGAAGTTGATGTGCTTAATCTGAATGATTTGGCCAATTCTCTCAAGACCATTGCGCTTCCGGGTGAATTGATGGAAGTGCGTATCGTCAAGGCCGGTGAAGAACCTGACCAGGGTATCGGATACTTGGTCGATGGCACGATGATAGTTGTTGAAAACGGAAATGGTAAGGTCGGCAAGGATATTCTTATCAGTATTACCAGTTCTTTGCAGACGGCCCAGGGCAAGATGATATTCGGCAAGTTCGAGAGTTTTGGACATAGGAAAGAAGGCGGAAATAATCATGCTGGAGCACGCAGGCAAAACTCTAGGACCAGGTAGCCTTTAGGACGTGTAAATAAATTATCTTCTATTTTTGGCTGGCTGCGGTTTCGGCTGGCGGTGTCAGCAAAACTCGGACTACCAACCAGTAGGCCTGTGTTTTGCTTCCTTGCCAGCCTTGTCCATAGCTCAGGCAAAAACAAAACCTAATTTATTTACAAGTCCTTAGATTATTCGCTGAATTTCAAAGTGCGTTTTGCTCTTACAGCCTTGCAGAGGCATGCTGCAAACAACGCGGCTGCTGTCAGTAATGCAATTGCAAAAACAAGCCAGTTGAAATGCTTGTGGTAATCTTCCTGCTCTACAAAAAGACCTGCCCGGCAAAACAGTGCTGCTATTACTACAGCCACGCCCGCAAAGCCCACCCAGCCTAAGATACGAGGTTTCAGATAGATATCGCGAGCATCGAGAATCAGGATTGCCACAGCAAAGATAAACATTACCAGAGACACAAGCACAGGGGCCAGTACCGGTGAGGCCCATGTCACGGGAATGAGAAACAGGATGTCCCAATCCATGAGCGACCCAGGCCAGTTCAGCAGGACTTTGAGCCATACGTAATAAAAGATGTCCCAAACGGCAAAGATAACCAAAAAGTAAGCGAATCGCTGGCGACGGTTGCTGCCAAATAAACTGCACGCTGTTAATATCAAAACCAGCGTTGCCGCCTCTCTGCCAACTTCAGTAAAAAAGAGTCTTCCACTGAAATCTTCGATGCCGAAAACCTTCAACGGGAAGGCAAAGCCGTTGGGATAGAAAATTTCCCGCAAATAGACTACCGCTGCCGATTCGATATATGCAAAAGCAACGCCGAAGACCACAACAACCGCCAAGTGAGGTATGAGCCGCTTAATCATAAGTTAGAGCCTGTCCTAATAACCCTCTGGCTTCAATCGGCTGCGCCGCCCGCAGCCATCGTCAGGCTGCATCGACAACCAACAAGGTTTCCTGTTTCGCCTTCCTTGGCTACAGCCGGCTCGCTCGATTTCGGGCCGACGAGTAGTTATTAGGAAAGGCTCTTTCACGGATTCTCCTGTCGCCTTTTGAAATTAGTGTTACCTGATATGGTCGAGCAGTCTTAAAAGTTCGGGCAGGATTTTTTTTTCGGGGACAGTAGCTATTTTTCTCCCTTTTCGGTACAGAAAAGCCTTGCCTTTGCCGGCACATATTGCAAGGTCGGCGTCTTTGGCTTCTCCGGGCCCGTTTACTATGCATCCCATCACCGCGATTCGCAGTGGTTTTTCAATTCCTCGTACGGCTTTTCTAACCTTCTTCGCGAGGGAAATGACGTCTATCTGAGCACGTGCACAGGTGGGACAGACTATCAACTCCGGTTCAGTTCGTTCTAACAGACCGAGAGAAAACAGTATTTTTTTTGCCATTGCAACTTCGATGACAGGATTTCCCGCAATGCTTACCCTGATTGTGTCTCCAATACCTTCGGCGAGCAGTGTACCCAGAGTGACCGCAGAGGGAATCTCGGCGTCTTCGGCTAAGCCGGCATGAGTCAAACCCAAATGGATGGGGTAGTCAAAGTTGTCCGCAATGAGCCTGTTAATTTCTATAGTTCGAAGCGGGTCGGCGCTCTTTGCGCTGAGTATGAGCTGATTAAAGTTGTTTCTTTCAAAGATACGCACGTACTTTTTCATTTCTCGGAGCATAACATCTGTGCGTTTTCCGATTGGCACGTCGGGAAGTTTCAAATCTCTTATGCTGGCCTCGTTGACGCCGATTCTGATAGCAGCTTTGTGTTTTTTTGCGGCGTCAATGACACGTACGATGTCCTGTGGTTTCCTGATATTGCCGGGATTGAGTCGTACCTTAACAGCACCGGCTTCAATTGCTTCGATCGCCCTGTTTACATTAAAGTGAACGTCGGCAATTAAAGGGATATTTACCTTGTCAACTATTTTAGCAAATGCGACAGAATCGGCTTTTGTGGGGACGGCGATCCTGACCATCGCACATCCGGCATCGGCGAGCTGCCTCACCTGTCTGGTGCAACGGGCGATTTCAGTAGTCGGTACGTTGGTCATGGACTGGACCGCGACAGGATACCTCGAGCCGAGTTTCACTGGACCGGCTTTGACGGTTATGGTTTTTCTTCTGTGCATATCGAAATTGTAGCTTGCCGAGCCGTTCTGAGCAAATTAAAATACGCCTGGCTTTTTGGGATGGTGTTAAAACGATGAGGCTGAAGATGATATGGAAGTTTTTGCTTTGGGCGTGTCTGCTGTTTACCGTTTTTTACGGGGGATTCGGGCTGATACTTTATCTGTTCCAGTCAAAGTTCCTGTACTACCCGGTTAAGAAGGTTTTGTATTCACCTGAAGATCTGGGGCTTAAATTTGAAGATGTTGTGCTGACGACTTCTGATAAGGTTAAACTCAACGGCTGGTATATACCCGCGTCGAACGCCACTTTCACGGTATTATTCTGCCACGGTAACGGCGGCAATATCATGCACCGGCTGGACAGTATACAGTTATTCAACAGTCTTGGATTGAATTGCTTGATTTTTGATTATCGCGGTTATGGCCTTAGTGAGGGCAAACCTACGGAGGAGGGGACGTATCTTGATGCGATGGCAGCTTACGAATGGCTGAGAGAACAAAAAGGTGTCAAACCAGAAAATATAATAATCTTTGGACGCAGTCTCGGAGGCTGTGTCGCTGCCGAACTGGCCGGGAAAGTCAAAGCCAGCTCGCTGGTCGTAGAGAGCTCATTTACATCGTGTGTTGCTATGGCCAGGAAGTATTACTGGTATATGCCGGTCAAGTGGTTCGTTCGATATCGATATGATACTCTCGAATACATAAAGAATGTGGCCTGCCCAGTGATGGTTATACACAGTGCGGACGATGAGATGGTTCCATTTGAGTTTGGCCGGCAGCTTTACGCGGCAGCGAATGAACCGAAGGAGTTTCTTGAGATTTCGGGCGGTCATAACGACGGGTTTCTTGTTTCGGCGGAGATTTATAAGGCCGGATGGCTGAAGTGGCTGCGGTTTATAGAAAAGCATGGCCAACTCGACCGACATTTCGCATCATGAAACAGAGAATTGGTGGGTACTACAGTTTTTTCACGAGACCGATAGCGACGGCCTGTATTTGACAGTCATCCGTATAAATCGGTTCGTAATCTTTATTTGCAGGCTGAAGGCGGACGCGAGTTTTTTCCCTGTAGAATTTCTTTAATGTTGTGTTTTCGTTACCGGTCAAGGCCACAACAATTTGACCATTGGCGGCGGTTTGTGTCTTTTTGCAGATAACGTAATCACCATCCGAAATACCCTCTTCGATCATGCTGTCACCAGATACCTCAAGAGCAAACACATCGTCACTGCTGCCGAAGCAATCTGGTAAGGATAAAGTTTCCCTGTTCTCTGCTGCGTCCACGGGTCTGCCGGCGGCGATTCTTCCGAGAAGGGCGATACCCTGTGTTTCATGCGGTTGTGTTCGGTCGAAGTCCTGGACTGCCTGCTTAAGCAGTCTTTGCGCTTTGGCTGTGAGCTTCAAAGAGCGAGCCTTGCCCGGCGATTCGCAAAGCAGGTCTTTTCTTCGCAGTTCTGCGATGTGCTCGAATGCGGTGCTTCGACTTATGTTCAATTGTTCCGCCATCTCGGCGATCGTCGGCAAATAGCAGTATTTGTCCCTGAAGGTAGCTATCGCTCTTAGAATTTGCAGTTGTCGCGGCGTTATGTCTGTGTGCGATTTCCTGTGATTTTGCATTTTGATCATGCTCCATCATATTATGATTTTCAGCAATCCCGGCAATGTCAGGTGCATGTTCAGTTGCGTTGATTATCCTGCTAATTGAATAGAGCAACCTGGTCAGTGGGCTTTGTGACTGCTGCAGGTAATCTTCAGGTTTTGCAGGCCAGGGTTGTATGAAATCTCCTCCCGGGCCGAACCTGCAAACCGGGTCAATCCGGTGGATGTTTATTTTGTGTCTCATTGTCAATCCTGCCTCTTCAGAGTCTATTGCATGGTAAATATCTGTATCGGATGTCAAGGCCAAAACACCCAAACAAAAACCGAACAAAATCCGGCTATATGAAAATATTTTTTGCGATGCTGACAAGCTGCCTTGGGGCAGTGATAATATGGGACGGGCAGCTAATTTTTCACTTACCATGAACCAACGCGGTTTGACATCTGAGGATATTGTAATATAATCTGACTTCGTACATCTTGGCCAAACATTTAATATAGGTGTTTATAAAGGGTGTTTTTCATGACGGGACAGGCTCTTACAATCGCCGGACTATTCAGGCCTCAGGCGCAACGGTCTGCATTGCTTTATGATATTATTCTTATTCTGACGGGTTCTGTAATTATTGCGATATCAGCACAGTTGGCCGTGTGGATTCCGTACAGTCCGGTTCCGGTGACAGGCCAGACTTTCGCTGTTCTGATGCTTGGGGTGCTGCTGGGAGCGAGAAGAGGTGGACTGTGCGTTCTGGCCTATGTTATTGAAGGATTGGCGGGACTGCCGGTATTTGCAGGCGGTACCGGCGGAATCGGTTGGCTAATTGGCCCGACCGGCGGCTATATAGTGGGGTTTATCGCGGCAGCCGTTGTGGTCGGATACCTCGCTGAATGTGGATGGGACAAAAAAGTATGGACAACCATCCTGGCGATGCTGGCCGGGAATATCTGCATCTATACTTTCGGCATTGCATGGCTGGCTGTATTGATGGTTGAAAATAAATTCAAGATGGGTGTTTATCCATTTATCGCCGGTGATATTTTCAAGACAATTCTCGCTGCTGTATTACTGCCTGCCGGCTGGAAAGTACTCAACAAATTCAAACGCAAATAAGCGTTTGTGCTTATTTGTTTTTGCGTTCCATTTCGTCGAGCTGTTTGTGTATTACCTGCAGCAATTCTTCGGTGTGCTTAGACAACTTCTTTTCGGTTATTGGTCGAGGTGCTTCTATGTCATTTGTCATCTGCTCTCTGTTTTTTATCTGCTCAGCCTTGGTCAGCATTTCCTGCACGAGCTGAGATATTGAACCCGGTTCAATAGCCTGGTTGGTTTGTGCCTGTAGCGTTGTATTTGGCTTCTGTTCTTCGCGGGGAGGCTTCATCTGGCCCTGAGCTTTGGCCGGGGCTTTTCGGCCGCGCTGCAAAAACTTACCAAAAAGTTTCATGGTCCATGAGGGACTTTTGGGGGTTTGCTTTTCTTTGACCGGTTCCTTTGAAGGTGTGGGCGGCTGTTCCTGCAAAGAGGCAGCTTGACAGGAGGATTTTATTAACCCGAGCAGTTCGGCGACCTCGGCATCAATTTGTTCGGAGTTTTCATATGAGCAGATGGGCATATCGACGACGAAGGTCTTGCCTTTATGGCGTCGCAAATGAATGATGCCAATCTCGCTACATTTGGTTACGTCCTGGGGAGTGATGCCTTCGCGCTTGGCGTATTCATGGAGTTCGACCAGACGCCGGTCGAGACGCGACGTGCTTGCGCACTGATTTACTATAGTCCCTTTACGGTTGTCCATTCGGGGCCCTGTTACAATTTTCCGACTTCGGCGAACTCCGTTCGACGAGCTCGCGGCCCGTCTTCAACCCTGAGGCTCTCTTCGAGCCTGAGCCTCAGAGCCGAAGGCAGACCCGAAAGGAGCCTGTCGAGGGCAATCGAGTCGCGATGTATATGTATTTTCGGCCCGTCAGGGATGTTTTCTTAAATATATGGCCCCATAAAATTCAGGTTTATGAGGCCGAAATGGCAAAAAAGCTGTTAATTTTCTGTTGGGGGTCAGGTCAACGGAGTTTGTGTTTCTATGTTTGGCCGGAAATCCGCAAATCACGAAGCCTCGGCTAAAGCCCCCGGCAGGGCGTCAATAATATCGGTTGCCATAAGGCTAATCTGTCCAAGCTCTTCTGCGGCAATGTCACCAGCCAGCCCGTGGACATAAACCGCGTATACGGCTGCGTCGAAATCGCTCATGCCCTGGCCTGCAAAAGCAGTTATCACTCCCGTTAAAACATCACCCGACCCGGCAGATGCCATGCCGGGGTTGCCGGTAGTATTGACATACACCTTTTTTCTTTTAGCGACTACGGTCCCGGCTCCTTTGAGGACGACAGTTGTATTCGTCCGCTGTGCGAATTGTATTGCCAGGGCCTCTCTGTCTATCGGCTGTTCGTCTCTGAACAGGCCTTGCCATAGCCTTGTCATCTCGCCTGGATGGGGTGTGAGTATAAGTTTAGCTTTGGTTTTTTGGGCCCAGTCATTTATTTTGCTCAGGTTATTTAAGCCGTCCGCGTCGATTATCAATCTAAGATTATCAAGACCGAGCAGCGCCTCAAGCACCGACCTCACAGCAACACTGACGCCCACCCCACAACCGAATGCCATAACGTCATTATCACTTGCGGCGGTGATTAGCTGAGATATTGCCTTTTTGGAAATCTTTCCTGATGTATCATCAAGAGGCACCGTCGTGTATGAAGGCTCAATCGCAGCAACGATAGGCAGTATGGTTTTGGGTATAGCGACCCGCACCAGGCCTGCCCCTGCCCTCAGTGCAGCCCGGCCGGCAAGGGCGGCAGCTCCGCTCATTCCGACAGAACCGGCGACGATACAGACCTTGCCGAACGTTCCCTTGTGTCCGTCGATTGGTCTGGGCAGCAGATGAGGCACGGCCGTTATCCGCTTTATATCTTCCTGTTTAGCTGGTTGCCTTTGGCTCAAGAGTCAAATCCGCGAAAAGTTTCGCTTTGTACTTGTGATACGCAAGAGAGGCTACCATAACCGCGTTATCCGTGCAATAGCGTTTCTCGGCTACCAACAATTTGCGCCCAGATTCACTCAAATCACACATCTGCTGCAGGGCGTCCCGCAGTGCTGTATTAGCCGCAACACCGCCGCCGAGCAGAACGGTTTTGGCCGCCGCTTGCTCTGCTGCACGGCGGGTCTTTTTAACGAGGACTTCCACCACAGCTTTTTGAAACGAAGCCGCGATGTCGGAGATTTCTTTCTGGCTCATCAAGGCGACTTTATTCTGCCCCTTCATGTCCTGTCCCTGGCAGTGATAAAGGACAGCGGTTTTGATTCCACTGAAGGAAAAATCGAGGGAGTCTTTGCTCAGCATCGTCCGTGGAAAATCTATCGCATCGGCGTCGCCGTTTTTAGCAGCCTGTTCGATGGACGGCCCGCCGGGATAAGGCAAGCCAAGAATCATAGCCACCTTGTCGAACGCTTCGCCCGCTGCGTCGTCGATGGTACAGCCCAAGAGCTTTGGTTTGAGCGGCGAGTGATAATCGTACAGGCTGGTATGACCGCCGGACACGATAAGGGCTATTGCGGGAAGCTCTACTTCCGGTTGATTTATCAAGGCCGATTGCATGTGTGCGTGCAGGTGGTTGATTGCAATCAGTGGTTTTTCCCACGCCATGGACAACGTTTTTGCAGAAGTGACCCCGACCACCAGCGCAACGGTCAGACCTGGCTGATTCGCCACAGCGATTGCATCGATATCATCTTTGGTGACATTGGCCTGTGTGAGAGCTTCATTTATCACCGGGCAGATTTTTTCCAGGTGTGCCCGTGACGCAAGCTCAGGCACGACACCGCCGTATTTTTCGTGCAGCTTCGCCTGGCTGGCTACGACTGAGGATTTGACGATATGCCCGTCGGCAACTACAGCAGCAGCGGTCTCGTCGCAGCTCGTCTCAATACCAAGAATATTAATCTGTTTTGAACTCATCAATTGAATATTAGCGGAAACAACATTGACTGCAAAGACAAAATGCCCTGCAAATGTGAAGTTTGCGGGTGTCTTGGCGAGCCTGTAGCTGTGAATCTCAAAGAGGCGCGATAACGCTACGTGTTATTGTCGGGACGACGGCGGAGTCCGACAGACAGGAGTATCTGCTTGCCAATGCTCTGTAAGATATGCACCAATGAAAAACGTATTGGTATCAAGACAGCCGGTTCAAAATCAGTGCAGATATCATCGACATAGTCATCTCCGATAACACTAATTTCGTCGATATTGCTGCATCCATATTTGATTTCTCCTGCGGTTTTTATGATGGGGAAAGTCTCTGGTGAGGTGTTTATAAGTTTTGCGCACACAGTTTCACAGGCAATGGGGTCGGTTGAACTGATTATCCAGCCAAGCGGGCGAGTTCTTCCACGAATAGGCCCGGGACCATCCATGGCTACAACGCCGTCGATGATAGTCAGTGCCGGTTTTAGATGGCGGTATATATCAATCAGGAATTTACAGAATCCGTGGCTGTCGCCGCCTTTTCTAAAGTGCCATAGAGGCTTTCGCTTACCGGGGACGCACCCGAACATGTTTTTAACGGCGAAGGTAGCGACAAGCTGCCGGTGAGACTTGAACTTCGGTACGTTGATAATTACATCGGCATCGAGTGCGACTTTGCTGATGCTGACCTTCATATGGTCGTCACCAATGATGCAGGTCTTTGGGGTGTCAAGCTGCTTTACAGGAATGCCGAGCTTTTCAAGCGGCTCATCGAGTCTTAGTTTTTTTGCGCAGGCGAAGACATTTTGCCATGCAGGGGAATCTCCCACAAAGGGCTTGGCGCCAAAGTCCAACAACAATTTAGCCAGCTCTATTATTATCGTAGGGTGAGTCTGTATAGCGTAATTAGCCGACCGGGGAGCTATGAAATTAGGCTTTATAAGAACACTGTCGCCGGCTCTTACGAACTTGTCCAGACCGCCTAACATTTCAAAATGTCTCTTCAGGCAGGTAGATACGATGGCTGCATCATAGTCGGTGCACCTGGTTAACGCTACGGTAGATTTGCACATAGTACTTTAATCTGTAATGGACCTGCAGAAAATGACGTAAACTCGTATCCTTGATTCTCTGCGTGGAATGAAAAAGCGATTACTAAACAGTTTCTTGTTCTGCGGGTAACTCGTGGGCCCAATCAGCAAAAAGCTGCCCGGACTCATCTGGACTGTGAATCCGAGAAGCGGCAAATCCACTTGTCCTGTTCCGGCAGTTGGGTCCATTTCTGAAGTGGGTAATTGGCGCGGCATGAGTACAGGTGTGGCGTTTAAATCACATACTCCGCGAACTCTGGGTACAGCAGTTGCGTTTATCTTAAGCACAATATGGCCGGGTTCTGCTTTTACAGGCTCGATTTCAAGCTTCCGTGTGAAATAAAACATATTCTCTTTTTCGCGAATTCTTGCGATGACCAGGTCGTCGGTCTGTCCATAGTCCAGAAGCATACTGATTTTAGCGGCCTCTTTGGCTCCGGCTGATTGTAACATTTCCGCTGTTTTGTCCCACATTTGCGATTCGCCGTAGACTAATCGGAAGTAGTTAGCAGCAAAAGCAGCAGGGTCTGCTAATCGAACAGGTCTTGTGTACAACATCTTCCAGATGTCAGACAGCTTCTGGATATTAGCTGCGGGCAGATCGAGCTTGTAGAAGTCGAAAGCGACTGTTTGGGTTCTTATGACGGTACCGATGGGGCCGACAGGGGCAAGGTCGCCGAGCTTTATATCTGCAACTGGGGCCTCCTCTTTTTTTTGGCCCGAGCAGCCGGTGAGCAGCATAAGGCTGGTGAGGATGTAAGCAGTTGTCAGGCCGACTCTTAGCATGATTACAGATTAGCAATTGTCAGCTATAGTGTCAATGCCGCGGACCAGGAGAGTTTTCGGCAAGAGAATCGGCTTTTTGGATACTAATTTGTGTCGGATTTTACTATTATACATGGCTATGCTTAAGAAAGGACTGGTGCAGATTTATACAGGTGACGGCAAGGGTAAAACCACTGCGGCGCTTGGTTTAGCGTTGCGGGCCGCGGGTCAGGGCAATAAAGTGCTGATATATCAATTCCTCAAACCCGCTTCGCTCAAGCTTGGCGAGAGGCTGGCACTGGAGGCAACTGATTTGCCTATCGTAGTAAAATCACTGGAGGCGAAATGGGATATTGCTACATCCAAGGACAATCCGGCTGATGTGGCGGCAGCGAAAACCGCTATAGGCGAGGCCCTTGGGAAATTGACTGAATCGGCCCATAGCGGCGAATATGATGTAATGATACTTGACGAGATTGTTTACTGCCTTTCGAAGCGGCTTGCTGCTTTTGAAGATGTCAAAAACCTTATCAAAAACAAGCATTTGGGCACTGAATTGGTGCTTACCGGAAGGGGGGCGGGTGAAGGTCTGATTGATTTAGCTGATTTAGTTACGGAGATGAAACCTCTTAAGCACCCAGAGGGCAAGGGAATCTCAGCACGCAAAGGCATTGAATTTTGAGTACCGTCTTGCCCGCTTGGTGGCTTACAAATTGGGACCTTTATTTCGGAGTTTGAATGAATTTCTGAGGACTTCATGTTTTGGTTTGAACGTTGAATGTCAACACCTGCCTGAGCATTGATGCGATGCCTCTAAAGTTTGTCCGATAATAATCGCGTGTTTTATGCGTAAACTTTGGCTGGTAGTGAACTTAGGAGTGAATAATACCGTATATCTGTCGCCGTTTAATGTGCCTGGCGGCGGCTATCGGCGGTGGACGGCTCTAAAGGTATGTTCTTTATTTGTCGATACTTATGCGTAAAAACATTATCTGCTCCGACATGAACGGGGCTTGAGAAGATTTCTCTGTTTAGAGTACATAGCGAATTAAACGGATTTTCGGTTTCGTTGTAACCGACGGGGACGGAGTCCAGACAAAGAGCCCTCTTGTTTTTATGCCGGGATTCTGGTCATAATATTGCACAAACTTACCCTCTTGTTTAATTGAGGATAGTGAGCCCATGAAAAAAGCGTTGATTACAGGAATTACGGGGCAGGATGGGTCTTACCTGGCGGAGTTTCTGCTTGGCAAGGGCTATAAGGTCTGGGGCATTATCAGGCGCAGCTCATCTTTTCATACAGGCCGGATTGACCATTTATACAAGGACCCGCACGAGACCCCTCCTTTGCGACTGCTCTACGGCGACCTTACCGACGGAAGCAATCTGTCCTGCATAATGAACGAAGTCAAGCCGGACGAGGTTTATAACCTCGGCGCACAGAGCCACGTCCGGGTCAGCTTTGATATGCCCATATACACTGCAAATACGGACGCTCTGGGCACACTGCGGTTACTGGAAGCGATTCGCGCTATGGATAAGCCCGCGAAGTTCTATCAGGCTTCGAGCAGCGAGATGTACGGCAAGGTGGTTGAGATTCCGCAAACAGAGAAGACGCCTTTCTATCCTCGCAGTCCGTACGGTTGCGCCAAGGCATATGGGTATTGGCAGACAGTTAATTATCGTGAGGCATACGGATTGTTCGCGTGTAACGGCATATTGTTCAATCATGAATCACCACGGCGGGGCGAAACCTTTGTGACCAGGAAAATTACGCGGGCGGCGACAAGAATCAAGCTCGGTCTGCAGGGCAAGCTCTTTTTAGGTAATCTCGACGCGAAGCGCGACTGGGGCTTTGCGGGAGATTATGTCGAGGCGATGTGGCTTATACTCCAGCAGGACAAGCCGGAAGATTTTGTAATAGCCACCGGTGAAATGTACTCGGTTCGTGAATTTCTCGATGAGGTGTTTGGATATCTCGACATGGATTGGCATGAGTATGTCGAAATAGACGAGCGATATTTCAGACCGACCGAGGTGGATGTACTTCAGGGCGATCCGAGTAAAGCCAAAAAAGTTCTGAGCTGGGAGCCGAAGGTCAGATTCAAAGAGCTGGCCAAGATGATGACCGATGCTGATATGAAACTGGCAAAAGAAGAAAAGCTGATACAAGACAACTCAAAGGACTGAAGTGAGCGAGTTTTTCAAAAACAGATGTATTTGTGTAACCGGCGGAGCAGGTTTTCTTGGCAGCTATGTCACTGAGAAACTCAGGCAGAGAGGCTGTAAGAATATTCTTATTCCCGCTATCGAAGAATACGACCTGGTCCAGCTCGATGAAATTAAGCGGATGTACGATGATATGAAGCCGGATGTTGTGATACATCTTGCTGCTGTAGTCGGCGGTATCGGCGCTAATCGTGAACATCCTGGCGAGTTTTTCTACAAGAACCTAATAATGGGCGTACAATTGATAGAAGAGGGGCGTGTAAGGGGAATCGAGAAATTTGTCGCGATAGGTACGGTTTGTGCCTATCCCAAGTTTACACCAGTGCCGTTTAAGGAAGAGGATATCTGGAACGGTTATCCGGAGGAAACTAATGCGCCCTACGGGCTGGCAAAAAAGATGCTGCTCGTTCAGTCACAGGCGTATAGGGCTGAATACGATTTTAATTCGATATTTCTTCTTCCCGTTAACCTTTACGGACCGCGAGACAATTTCGACCCGGCAAGCAGTCACGTGATACCCGCTCTGATTAAAAAATGTGTCGATGCTATCGACTCCGGAGCCGATTATATCGAGTGCTGGGGAACAGGAATCGTCTCCCGTGAGTTCATCTACGCTGATGATGCTGCTGAAGGTATATTGCTGGCGACCGAACATTTCAATGGCGCCGATGCAGTTAACATTGGCTCAGGATTTGAAATTACTATTAAAGAACTTGTTGGCAAGATAGCTATGTTGACCGGATTCAAGGGTGAAATTCGTTGGGATGCATCAAAACCGGACGGCCAGCCACGTCGCTGCCTGGATACATCAAAAGCAAAAGAGCTTTTCGGGTTTGAAGCACGGACGTCATTTGATGAAGGATTAAAGGCAACTATCGAATGGTACAGGAAAACACGGGCTGAACAAAAGACAAAAGTCTCGTAAAGCTAGATGGAAATCTATCGCATGGATTCTTTCATTCGATTTAAAAGCTTAGTCATTTCTTTGATAAACAAACTCGGCGGGTCCCAGCCAAGACGTGGACCAAAAAGTTTTTCTCTGTCCGGATGTTTAACGTAGTGCGTCGGATAGTAATTTATATTAAACTTTCGGGCTAAGCCGGGCTGTTCATCTACGTTTATCAAAACAGGTATGAAATTGGTTTCAACAAACTGTTTTACTTGGGGATTGGTGTATGTTTGTTGAAAAGTTGGTGTGACCATGGGAGCGTTCGGTTTATAGAAGGCTAACAACATAGGCTTGTTTTGTTGCCTTGCATTTTCTGTAGCGGCGTCATAATCCGTAATCCAGTCTATTGACGTTTTTTTCTGTGTTAGAAAGACAATGACCACCAAGGCAATAAAGGTTCCTATGATTATCAGCAAAGGGCGATTTGACTTCTTTTGGGATTTTTGTTCGGTAGGCGGCGCGTCTTCAGTGTCAGGATTTTCAGTGCCTTGGATTTGATTTTCCATAAGTCGTCTTCCTTCAAAAAGAAGCGTATATATTATCGCAATTATATGAGCTTTTAAGCTCTCGTCAAGACTACCTCTTTGCGAGGAGTTTCACCAGTTGCAGTTATCAGTTCAGCCAAAACAAGATTGGTTCAACAGAATTGGAGTACAATACTTTTTAGTGCTCCTTTGTTCGCTCGCTTTATATACTGCTACGTGTGCCCCAACGGTTCTGTGGCAGGACAGCGGGCTTTTTGTATACAGAATTTGGCACAATGACCTGCAGGGCAACCTTGGTATCGCATTGGCTCATCCACTTTACATAATGCTTGGGATAGTCGCAAAGCTGATTCCATTTGGTGAGCCGGCATGGCGGATTAACATGATATCTGTAGTATTCGGCGCGATAGCGGTGGCAAATCTTTTCCTGCTGTTGCGATTGTGGCTTGACAGAGTATGGCCGGCATTAATCGGGGCAGTGACGCTGGCTGTTTCCTGGACTTTCTGGCAAAATGCGGTACTTGCAGAAGTCTATACGCTCTATGCAGCTCAGTTATTTACAGAGTTACTTGTTTTATTTCAATTCTGTCGTACGAAACGAATCGGCTATCTATATCTTCTTGGATTTCTCAACGGTTTGGCTATTGCCAATCATCTATGGGGGATTTTTCCTCTTGCATGTTATGGTGTATTTTTATTAGTGCTTATCTGTCGTAGGCAGGCTGTAATCAGGGCTTTACTTTATTTCGTCATCTTTTGGATAATAGGAGCCTTGCCGTACTGGTATTTGATTGCAAGAGATATTTATATTAATGAGGATTTTGTTGGCACGATTAATTCGGCTCTTTTTGGTAACGGTTGGCAGGGGAGTGTGTTAAGTACTAAGATTTCAGCTAAAATCTTTTTTGAAAACGTGATATTCATATTGTTGAATTTCCCAACACCAAACCTGCTGCTTTTATTTGTCGGTGTTGCAGTGCTCTATAGGAAAGCTCCCTGCCGTGCATTTACCAATATCGTTTTGGCACTGGCTATACTGTATTTCGTTTTTGCCTTTCGTTACAAAGTGCCTGACAGACATGCGTTCTTTTTTCCGTTCTATTGTTTGGCGGCATTGTTTATAGGATTGGGAGCCGACTGGTTTGTGACGAAGTTCCAAAGCATAAGGCCGGCAGTAATGGTTATGATCTTCGCTTTGTTGCCGGTAGGAAGCTATTTTGTTACGCCTGAAATAGCCCGTAAGCATTATCCGACTTTGGCCGAACGGCGACAAAGGCCTTACAGGGATGAATATACATACTGGCTGCAACCCTGGAAAACCGGATATGACGGGGCTGAGCGTTTTGCCACCGAAGCCCTGGAAAGTGTAGAAGAAGATGCCATAGTATATGCTTATACCACTGACGTCCATGCGATGCTTTATGTGCAGGAAGTCAAAGGAATACGGCCGGATGTTAAGATAGTTTCGAATCATGACCACAGTAAAGACGCTCCCGTCCTGGATGCAGTCTCGTTGCCGGAACTGTTATCACAGCGGTCATTGTATGTGACCTCCACCACAAAAGGTTATTATCCATCCTTTCTTGGCGAGGGGTATAAGTTCGTAGAGCAGGGTTTATTGTACCGTGTGGTTGAGCCGGACACAGACTTATAATAACCTGATAGTGGAATTTTTAGGCTTTGCCAGAGATGGGCTGATGAAAGATAGTCACCTGAATTTGGTGACTATCATCCTGTGCTGAAGAATTTTGTATTACTTAAATGAGCATTGTGGTGCCCTATGACAAATAGAGATTACTTTGTACATGAATCAGCTTGTGTAGACGAGTCTTGCCAAATCGGTAAAGGCACGAAAATTTGGCATTTTTCTCATGTTATGGCTGATGCCAGCCTCGGCGAAAAATGCATTCTTGGCCAGAACGTACATGTGGCTGGCGGTGTTGTTATAGGAAATAATGTTAAAATACAAAACAATGTCTCGATTTACAGCGGTACGATAATTGAGGACAACGTTTTTCTTGGCCCAAGTTGTGTCTTAACAAATGTTAGTAATCCACGGGCTGAAATCGTAAGGCACAGTCTGTATGAAAAGATACTTATCCGTCGGGGAGCAACAATTGGCGCCAATGCGACGATAGTATGTGGGATAGAACTGGGTCGATACTGTTTTATTGCCGCCGGCGCTGTAGTGACTAAAGATGTGCCGGATTACGCATTAATGATTGGCTCACCGGCAAGGCAAAAAGGATGGATAAGCCGCCACGGGATACCGCTGAAAAACCCCGATGGGCAAGGCGTCATGATCTGTGCGGAAAGCGGATTCCACTACAAACAAGTCCAGCCGGGCGTATTGAAGTGCCTGAACCTCGACGAAGAAAAACCATTGCCGGCGGAAATGGCCATCGGGAAAAAACCATACCGACAGTTGAAAGTAAAGGATTAGTCAATGCAGGTGCCACTTTTAGATTTGAAAGCACAGTACCGAACAATCAAGGATGATATTCTTGCCGCAATTAGTGAAGTACTGGATAGCCAGCGTTGTATTGGCGGCCCTAAGGTTGATGAACTTGAAAAGGCGATTGCCGAAGTCTGCGACTGCAAGTACGCGGTTGGTGTATCGAGCGGGACCGACGCTATTTTGAATAGCCTGATGAGTCTTGAAATCGGACCGGGTGACGAGGTCATAACAACTCCTTTCACTTTCTTTGCAACTGTCGGCTGCATCGTTAGAACAGGGGCCAAGCCTGTCTTTGTTGATATAGACCCCAAAACATACAATATCAATCCAGAGCTTATTGAAGCTGCCATAACCGATAAGACTAAAGCTATTATGCCGGTACATCTATACGGCCAGATGGCGGAGATGGACCCAATAATGGACATAGCGGGTCGCCACAATCTTTATGTTATTGAGGATGCTGCCCAATCTATTACAAGTACGTATAAGGGGAAAAAGGCCGGCAGTATAGGCACCTGTGGAGCTTTTAGTTTCTTCCCAAGCAAAAATCTTGGGGCTATCGGTGATGGCGGCATGGTTGTAACGAATGACGAAGAAGTTTATCACCGCCTGTTTATCATGCGAAATCATGGCAGCGAGCCGAAATACTACCATAAGTTTGTTGGCGGAAACTTTCGTCTTGACCCGATTCAGGCGGTAGCACTTCTTGTAAAATTGCCGCATCTTGACAAGTGGTCGCAAGCCCGAAGGCAAAACGCGGCATATTATAATGAGAAATTCAAAGGGACGGCTGTTCAAACTCCCTACATCAGCCCGGATTGCCTGACGATTTATAATCAGTATGTGATCCGTGTTCCTGACAGAGATAAGCTTTTTGCTCACCTGAAAGAGAAAAAAATTGGCTGCGAGATTTATTACCCTGTACCTATGCACGTGCAGGAATGTTTCAGATACTTAGGATACAAAGAGGGCGACCTTCCCGAATCCGAGAAAGCCGCAGATGAAGTACTTGCTCTGCCTGTTTATCCCGAATTAACCGCAGAACAAAAAAACTATATTATCCAGACCATCCTTGAATTCGTCAGCTAAACAGACCTCAGAAGGACACAATTTCAATGAGCGAAAAGATCAAAATTATATGTGTTTGTGGTGCAAGACCCAACTTCATGAAGATTGCTCCTGTTATGCGGGCCTTCAACGACCATGGCGGCTTTGAAGCACTGCTTGTTCATACAGGCCAGCATTATGATGAGAACATGAGCAAGCTTTTCTTCGATGAACTTGGTATTCCAAAGCCTGATATAAACTTAGAGGTCGGTTCTGGCAGTCATGCCGTGCAGACTGCAGAGATTATGAAAAAATTTGAACCAGTAGCGCTTGATTACAAACCTGATTACGTTCTTGTCGTTGGGGATGTCAATAGTACGATAGCGTGTGGATTAGTAGCTGTTAAACTTGGAGTCAAGCTGATTCATGTAGAGGCTGGTTTGCGCAGTTTCGACAGAACAATGCCCGAAGAAATCAATCGGGTGTTGACCGATACTATTAGCGACTTGCTTTTTGTTACTGAGCAGTCAGGTATCGAGAATCTGAGAAACGAGGGTGTCAACAGTGATAAGGTTCACTTTGTCGGTAATGTTATGATAGATACTCTGTTAGCCAACAAAGAAAAGGCTGAAAAGTCACGGGTCCTTAACGACTTGAGCCTGGAAAAAGGAAAGTACGGAGCTATTACTTTACATCGTCCGAGCAATGTCGATGATATGGCAAGGTTTAATGAAATCATATCTTCTTTTGAATATATCCAGAAGGAAATGAAGCTTGTTTTTCCTATTCATCCCAGAACGAGGAATAATCTTAAAGGGACCGATCTTGGCAGACGGTTGGAGCAGATGGAAAACATGCTTCTGATTGACCCTATAGGGTATCTGGATTTCCTATGGCTGATGAGCAATTCGGCATTTGTAATTACTGACTCCGGCGGTATCCAGGAAGAAACCACGATACTTGGTGTGCCTTGTATGACACTTAGAGAAAATACCGAAAGGCCGGTAACAATTACAGAAGGAACAAACCGGCTGGTACACGTTGGGGCCGAGGATATTGTGAAGAATTATTGTGAAATAAGAGATAGCGAGAAGAGTAGCGGCCGCAGCGTTCCAAAGTTATGGGACGGAAAAGCAGCAGAAAGAATCGCGAGAATAATAGCGGGACAGGATACAAGAAAAGTGGAAACATCGAAATTCAAAGTCGGAAAAGTGTTTCGCTGATGTGGATGCTCTCGAAGCTGCTTTGGATACTATGACTGACAAGTGCAATAACTATTCGCCGGATATATTGTCCGACTATGCGCGCAGAAATTATAGTTACGAAGTTGTCGGCTCTAAAGTTGCTGAACTATATCAAGACATTTTAGGAGACTGGAAGTGACGAACAGTGGTATCAAATGGTTGTTGAGATTTATTGTTAACTACTTGTTTTCAAAAGAGGCGAGATATTGTCTTAATAAATCGATTCTTAATAGAAACGCTTTTGTAGAGGGCTCATCAACAGACATAATTCGCAAGCATATCGACGCAGCGGTTAAGTGGATTCTTCATGCGCAAGATATGCAGCCTGACGGTGGAGTCACAGCATATATTGCTTATTCGGGAAGATGCAAAACGGGGACATCTTATCCGGAAGTGACGGGATATATAATCAGAACAATGATGGAATATCATGATATTTGTAAAGATGATAAAATTCTCGAAGCTGCTAATAAGATGGTGGATTTTGAATTACCACTGCAAATGGAATGCGGGTCTTTTCCGGCTGGTATAATCGGGAATGAGCCAATAGAATCTGTTTTCAACTCAGCTCAGGTTGTGGATGGCCTGCTTGCAGCTTATAGAAAATTTGGCAGGGAAGATTGCCTTGAAGCATCGGTTAAGTGTTGTGACTGGATAGTCAGCGTTCAGGAAGAAGATGGTTCGTGGTGTCTAAAGAATTATCTGCGGGCCAAGCGCACTTATGATACAAAAGTGGATGAAGCGTTGATGAATCTATATAAGATTACTGGCAATAAAACCCTAAAGGTAGCGGTAGACCATAATATGGGTTGGGTTTTAAGTCAACAACAAGAAAACGGCTGGTTTGATAAATGTGATAACAGTCTCGAAAAAATCAAAAGACCGCGGACGCATTCAATAGGATACACAACTCAGGGGCTGATTGAATGCTATGCTATGAATGGAGATGAACGCCTGCTGGCTTCAGCGAGCAAAACCTTGGATTCGTTGGCAAATATCGCATTAAAATCCGATCATTTACTTGAAGGCAGGTATGACTCTCTGTGGCAACCGGTGAATAATTCATCTGATGTTTCAGGTTCTGCTCAAATTTCTATTTGCTGGTTGCGACTTTATGAATTAACCGGCAAAAGGCACTATTTGGATGCTGCGATAAAGACAAACGGATTATTAAGGGGTATCCAGTTTCTTGATGGCCCTGTTGATATTCGTGGAGCGGTTCCATCTTCTTACCCGTTCTGGGGCGAGGAAGTTCCCTTCGGAATCACAAGCTGGGCGGTTAAATACTATTTAGATTCGCTGATTAAGGAATATGAGTATAAGACTTCATAACAGCTGATCTGCCGATGTTGTCAGGCACAGGAAACCATATGGTCAGGCATGAGGAGGTGTCTGTCGACCTGAGCAGCAGACGGCGATTTGCGAAAGGAAGTGGTTATGTCGAGCATTTACGAAGAGCATTATGAACAGGTTATAGATGATGCGCCATCGCTCGGCGGTTCTGATTACAAGCGTCTGCAACAGATAAAATCACTGATTCCGTCGGGAGTGAAAACTATTCTTGACTGTGGCTGTGGTGGCGGAAATTTAGGTAATCTATTGAAGGATGATTACGACGTTCACGGGTGCGATATTGCGGAGACACCTTTGAAGCGGTGTAAGTTTCCTACCGCTAGGTGTCCTATTACGAAGTTGCCATTTGACAACCATAGTTTTGATTTAGTTATTTCCAGTGAAGTATTAGAACATATTTTGCCGGGAGAGTACGAACAGGCCTGTGGGGAAATTGAAAGAGTCGCACGTAAGTGGATTATTGTCACGGTTCCTAATCGGGAAGACCTGGATAGTGTGCGGCAGCAGTGTCCGCACTGTGGAACGATTTTTCACGATGCCTGGCATGTACGCAGTATGGATGAAAAAACATTAGCTAATTCCTTTCCGAGCTTTTTAGCAAAGCAGTGGTTTTATGTAGGCCATAAGAAGCGGCTTGATTACATCCTTAGGGCAAGAGTGCGAAATTGGTTGATGGGTTATCCTCGCTTATGGCCGAATCGACAGTGTCCGCTTTGCCACTGCTTCGGGACAGACTCTGGCCAACAAGATAGTGGCTCGTTTTCAAAAGAAGTTCTATGCAGTGTGGATAATCGGCCAGAGTGGTATAGGAAACTACGATGTTGGGCATTGAGGATAGTTCCTGGACGGTCGTGTTGGCTTGGGGTCCTCCTGGAGCGCCAAACGAAGGATTAATGCCTTACAAAGGCTTGGAAACTCTCGCTTTTTTGAGGCAAGCGTGGTTGGCTGCTGCCAGGAGATATGCTGCATTTTATTTGCAATCCGAAACGATTTCAGCTTGAGCCCAGTTTTTTTGATTTCTCCAGGAACAACAGGCAGGACGATTTCGTGTCCTGGCAGGACCCGGGACCGACACTTGGGTTTTTCTTGGCTGTTCTAAAAAATCTGTTCAACCTGGATAAATGGCGGCACGCTCTGAAAAGATAGTTACTTAACTGCGAGTAAGGCACTTGAACGAAAACACAAATATGGATGAGAGTAAATGTCGTCCTGCCACCGACTCGGCAGTGACAAAAAGCTCTAATAATAAAGGTAGGAAGCGTTTTTGGCGTTCAGATATTCCGGACTCGGAACTTAGCGAGACATTTTGTCCCGTATGCGGTGATCAGCGAAAGAAGTTTGTGTTTAAAGATCGCGAGTACCTCGTCTGGAAGTGCAAGCGGTGCCGCCATATATACGTTTCACCCCCGCCATCCGAGGCCGTGCTGGCCGATTATTATACTACCAGCTTTATGCCGCAGACCGAAGATGAAAATGTCTATGAAAGGGGCCTCTTTCGTATCTATGATGCGGCTGCCCGAGCAATTGCCAAATCTATGCCCCAGCGTGGTGTTCTGCTGGACGTAGGATCGGGTTTCGGTGGTTTCCTGAACCGGGCTGCCAAAGATGGTTGGCAACTTTGGGGTGTTGAACCAAATGAGTCGGCTTTTGTGGTATGCCAGAGGCGACTTGGTGAAAAAGTACACCTGCAGAAATGTTCCTTTGAAAAGGCGGATTTTGCTCCTTCTTCGTTTGACGGTATCGTAATGCTCAACGTTATCGAGCACGTCCGCGATCCGTTAAAAATCTGCAAGTATGCCTTTGAAATTCTTCGTCCTGGAGGTTGTCTGGCGCTGCGTTGGCCACAGCGTTTCTACAACCGAAAGCTGACTCCCCCCGCTCATCTCCACTCATTCACTCGGCGCAGTATGGAGACTCTCTTCCGCTCGACAGGTTTTACCGAGGTAAGAGAACATTGGGCCAGCACACAGGACTACCGAAAGTATGGATTTAAGAAATACTTGCAGGCGACTATCTTGCGATACGCAGCGAGGATATTCTTCACCTGTACATTGGGAAAACTTCAGATACCACTCGTCTCAAGGCTTACGCTGGGACGAAAGCCAAAGTATGCCCGGTGATCGTATGGTTTTGAAAAGTTTTAATCCAGCCGGTTCTTCCTAATCGTGTATTGTACCAAGTATTTCAAGTTCACAAACATGTATCGCGTGATTAGATTATAGGTGTTAACGATTCTAAAAAACTCCCCCAAGAACGTTTCTGAAAAACCAGGCGCTTCGCCTCTTTCACATAAGCATATTGGCGCAGAGGCCTTTGTCGGCACTTTTGGCACGAGCGTGTTCATTCAAGCCTGCTCTATTGTTCAAGGAATAATTCTTGCTCGTATTCTTGGTCCAACCGGTCGCGGCCAATACGCCGTGATAATCCTTTGGCCCACTGTTTTTGCATATATTGGATTATTCGGTACGAGTTTTTCTATCGCGAGATTGGCTGCCAAAGAAGAAGATGTGGACTCGGTATCTCGCAGTGGGTTGTTATTGGCGGTTTTGACAAGTTTGGTAACAGCCTTTATTGGATATTTTCTATTGCCGTTTTTGATTCCTGCAGAAAAACATCAAGTACTGCCGCTGGCGAGATTTTTTCTTCTATATATACCTGTGTGCCAAATAGGATCGAACCTTGTGGCAATAGACCAGGGAAGCGGCAATTTTTTCCGGCTGAATTTTATCCGTGTCCTTCAAAGCCCCCTCTTTATTGCGTGCTTGACAATTATATTTGTTTTGAAGTTAAGCGGCCTAATATGGTTCGTAACCGCTTTTTTAGTCGCCAGTACCATTGTTGTGCTCAGCAGAATGATTTTATTGATTCGAGATTATGGTATCAGGGGCAGGATGTATTCTGTTATCAAGATTTTGCGTGGGGGGGTTTCATTCGGTTTGGTTGGAATTGGTGTCCAGATTTACACGTATATTGACAGGATTCTACTTTTGTGGTTATTGGAACCACGTTATATGGGGCTGTACGTGGTAGCATTGTCAGCAAGTAGTGTGATAAAGAGCATAACAACTTCAATGGGCTTAGTTTCTTTCACTATAACAGCCCAGGCCTCCAGAGCAGAAGGTTTTTCACGGGTTGGCAGTATATTTAGAAAGGCGGTAGTAACGAAGCTTTTGTTTGGTGGCGTTCTTGCTCTGGCGATGCCTTTTCTGCTGCCGCTTGTTTATGGTAAAGGATTTAGTGAGGCGATCAAACCAGCGATTTTACTTATAGTTGGCACCGCCTTTGCAGGATTATCGTTACTGCTGGATGAATGTATGCGGGGACAGGGCAAGCCATTTGCAGGCCTGGTAGGCAGGATTACTGCAATAATAACTATAGTTGCTGTTGGATACCCAGCATTAAGGGTTTGGGGTGTGATGGGGATTGCCGCGGCTTTTGTGGCGGCACAGTTTGTCTATCTGTGTGTTATTGCCTTTCAGGTGCTAACTCATTACAACAATGCAAGACTGTCGGATTTTGTTCCTAAACGGGGCGATGTCACAGAACTATTGATTGTTGTAAAGAAATGTCTCGGGAACCTCGGCAAGTATTTCAAGTGGATCGGCCTGGGAGATGATAATGATGTATAAAGAAGAAACAGCTAATCTTGAAACAATGATATATGATGATGAAGAAGTGGTCGGTCTTGAGCCGGAGGCTGCGAGCAAATGGCAGTTCCTCTGGCTTTGTGGCTTGGTTCTGTCCTTTTGTTACGCGCTGCCCCTTGTGATAGTGACCACAAAGTATCGGATGAATCCCAGGCTTTACGATGTTTTTTTTGTTATAGGCATGCTCACGGTTTTTCCAAATCTTCGGAAGATTAGCCAGTTACCCAAGCTTTTTCGAGTATGGTGCTGGATTGTCGCTACATTTACTGTTTGTGCTGTGATTTGGCTGCCCCAGTTCCCCTGGTTTTATGGCAAGTATATAGTATATTGGCTGGCAAAGTACTTTGAGGGCTTACTGGCCATATACATGGTTGTGAGAATACCTCTAACATCTCAGCAAAAAAAAATAATGCACTATTTGGTTGTGGTTGGTGGAATTGTGGTAGCCTGCTATGCAATTCCTCAGTATCTTCGTGGCGGCGCCGGGCCAATATATATACCCAGAGCAGGGAAGGAACTGGTTTTCAGGGCAGGCACATTGACAAGTTGTTTAACACCAGGGGGGTATTTACATGTTGCTATCTTCAGTACAATGGCTTCTGTTATGACACTGGCTTTTTATCATAGCTTGAAGAGCACTATCTCAAAGTTGCTTTGTCTCGGACTTGGTGTTTTTGTAAGTTGGCCAGCCTTTTTTTGCGGGGCACGCGCTGGTCTGGTAGGCCCAATTTTGGCTTGGGGTTATTTGTTCTTAGTGAGTAAGGCTTCTTTCAAGGCGATAATAATAGTTTTAATGTTGTTTCTGTCCCTTTTTACTTTGGTTTATACTCCAAAGATGTTATCCCCGGAATACCTTTCAGAAAAATCACTTAGTATCGAGCGATTCTTGGAAGCCGAGGAGGGAACTGCTAAACTTGATATAAGGTCACGTTTTACATTAGACTGGTATCAGCCAAGTTTGTACAGGTGGCAGGGATGGCGAATTCCCTTTATAGGCGCTGGTTTTATGGTTGCACCGCACACCTATCCCGATGGTATGCGTAAATATCGGGTTGGCTATGGGATACATAACGCATATCTTTTTGCTCTTGAGCAGGGAGGAGTTGCGGCTTTTATTTTGTTCATCGTTTTTCTTTTCTATTGCTGGAAAGCATTATCGAAGGCACGGCGCTCAACTATTGCTGACGATGTAGCTTTCGCAACCGGGGTGCAAGCTTTTTTCTTTTCACAGCTTTTTATTGCATTTTCAGGTCCTTTCTTGCTCATGGAAGCCACAGGCGACTTTTGCTCGCACTTGATTATTTTGATAGTTATCGCAGTAAAGACTTCAGTCAAGGAAACTGATGAATATTATAGTTATGAGTTGGATTATGCCGATGATTTTTAGAAGCATATTCTCGGCAAATTGTGTGCTTTTTCTAAACTTTCTTGTGGGTTTATCATTACCACTATCCGATTGCTAAGGCGGGAGAACCCAGCATAACATTAGTGTTAGGCTAAGGTGGTTGATATGCCACCGAGATGTAAATAAACGGCTTTAAATGTAAAATGTTAGTTTAATAGGCGCATCGGATTTTCGGTGTATTAACAGGAGCACCACAGATAACAAGGACAATATAGTGTTTTGAAAGGGTAGGTTCGTGAATAAGAATACGATTGTTGTTGTTTTGTTTATGCTTTTTTTCTTGTATGGGATAATATTCATATTAAATTCCAGTTTTATGGTTTCCGGCGAACGACATTTCACGTGCACAGACGATATAATGATAGGCTTGAATTATGCCAGGAACATTGTGCGAGGGCATGGGTTTGTTTGGTATCCCGGCGGGGATAAAGTTGAAGGAACCTCCAGCCCATTATGGGTTGCAGTTATGGTTGCTGCTCATTTGACTTTAGATTCAGATAGATATACTCCGGGACTCGTACAGTTGCTGTCTCTTATTTTTCTCGTAATCGGGAGTATCTGGCTTTACAGATTAACTATGCTTCTAACAGAAAAAAAACAGTTTCTTGCTTTAGTTACGAGCGGAGTGACATTCTTCTATTCGGCCTTGTTTTATTGGTCAATAATGGGTTTCGAAGTATCCTTGGCGTTTGCTCTTATTTCAATTGTCACATTTGAGGGAGTGCGCGAATTAAAGCTGAAAAAGAGCAGTATATGGTTGCTGTGCGTCTTATTTGCTTTGCTTATACTTGTGCGAAACGAATTACTGGTATTCTGTGTTTTCTTCTTAATTATTACAAAAGTTACAAGTATAAGAGGCATAATCTCGTCCAGATTTTTAGTATGTATGTCAGCTATCTTTTTAACTTGTGTCGGCATAACCCTCTTTCGGTGGTTATATTTCAATGAAATACTTCCCAATACCTATTATCTTAAAATGACCGGCTATCCCCTTATTCTTCGCATGAGTCGGGGCCTGTACGTTGCTATCTTGTTTGTTAGAGATTTATCATTACCTCTGCTTTTAATATATGCTTATGGCATTTTCGCGTTGGTGCGCAAACACGGCGTCCGCATCACTCTTCTTCTCACCATTCCCTTGTTTATGTACATAGCATATAGCATTTATGTTGGCGGAGACGCATGGGAATATAGAGGAGGCGCTAACAGATGGGTCGCACCATTTATGGGCCTTTTTGTGTTCTGCACAGTGTTGGGTTGCACGCAAATCGTGAAAGGTCTGTCTTTACTGCTCTTTGGCGAGTCCTATCCCACATTGCCACGCGCTGTGTATTTTAAAAAGACGCTAAATTGGGTTTTATTGTTGGTTGTCTATTTACAAATGAATCTGTGCGGCATAAATCCCACTAACTCAATGATGGAATTATTAATGCTGAGAAAGCCTATGGGGGTACCGAGGATGAGGCAACATATTATGGTTGGGGATGTTATTTCAGAGATAACGCACAAGGAGGCAAAGATCGGGCTGATTGTTGCCGGTGCCATTCCGTATCATATAGAAGGTAGGCATTTTGTAGATTTGTTTGGCTACAACGACAAGATTCTCGCAAAGAAAAGGGGGCATGTTCGGGGCGAGGGCTGGAGCAAATATGTTTCATACGGCCCTGGGCTGGTAAAATATGATTTGGATTATTCGGTTGGTCAGCTTCAGCCGGATGTGATTGTCAATTTGCCGGGGCACGACCATATAGGGTTTGAAAAAAGATTCGGCCAATACTATAGGAGAGTTGCGATAAATCTTCCTGAACTTAACCGTACAGTTATGCTGTGGTTAAGGAAGGATTCCACAAAGCTAAAAACTGAAAAGTTAATTAGAATGGGTATTTTCCTTTAAGGACTGTTCTAAATCCTATCTAAGACTCGTATGCACTTGGTTTAAGAGATTTGAGGAAAAGGTTGTAGGCATGTGCGGAATTTGGGGATATTGGTACAAAGATGGAAGGCCGGCGCCCGACGAGACGCTGATTAGGCAGGCTACCGAGAACGTGTTTAAACGTGGTCCAGACCACTTTGCAAGGTGACAACGCGATGTTTAAATTTGGTATTACCACATTAGAACAGCTTTTAAATTTCGATGAGAGATATTCCAGAGTCATAGGAGCCTACCTTCTACTTCATCTGGATGATTTAGACAACGAGACAGCATTCACATTGCGTGATCGCATTGTCAGAAGGCTGGTTTTGCCCAATACAACGGGCAAAACAACCTGCCCAAACAGGTTCACCTCGATCGATAAAAAAGTTGCGGAGATCCTGAAAGATCAATTTCCAGATTCGCTTTTTTGCCTTGATATCGGCGTCAGTGATGGAACAACGGCGGTGGAATTGTTTGAGCATCTGCAGGATATAAGTCGGTTGACATACGTGATGACGGATATTAATGAGTATATTTATGTCAGAGAGGGGCGCATTTGGAGAGATGTCTGCGACGATGAGGGTAAACTGATTCAGACCTCAATAGGACCGTTCGTTATACCTATCACAACCCTCGCTCACATGCATCCTTTACAACTGGTCAACCGGGCATTGTATCTTTACAACCGTGTTTTCAGGGCGAAAAAAGTTATGCGGCGCTGCCTAAGCATTATTAGAAATTTGAAAGAATCCAGTTTCAAGAGAGTATCTCTTTTGCATCCGAAGGTCCAGTCATTGATTTCCCGAGATTCGCGGATTAGTTTCAAGAGGTTGGACTTATTTTCTCCTCCCTCGCTTTATTGTGATTTTCTTCGTATAATGAACGTACTTAACTTGAAATCTGAACGGTTTGGATTTACTGAAGATCAGGTCATATGTGGCTTACGTTCAATGATCCCACTACTAAACGATAGCGGTTGTTTGTTACTCGGCAGGACGTCGCATACATCAGATGACATACTGGTCACAAATGCAACCCTTTTTAGGAAGAAAGATAGTCGTCTTTATTGCATTCAACGCTTTGGAAGCGGAAGTGAATTAGAGGGGATAGTTGGTTCTGTAGACTATCTTTAAATAAGATAGCTCGGTTTTGCTTTTGCCCGTTAATGCTGTCCTCTTTCTCGATCAATCGTTTGGACTTTCGGATCAGATGCTAACAAAAGTAGATGTTACCAGTATGGCGCAGAGTCTCGAGGTTAGGGCACCTTTGTTGGACCACAGAATTGTTGAGTTTGCAGCTACCCTTCCGGAAGAGATGAAACAGAAGGGGTTTGGAAGTCGACGCACAAAACGAATCGTTCGCAAGTATCTCGAGCAAAAGTTTCCCAAATCATTTATACATAGGCCTAAAAAGGGCTTCGGGATGCCTGTGTGTGGGGAGAAGCTTAGCGTATATTTATGGTGATTTGGCTAAACTCTGCCGCTGAAAAAGCAGAATAGAAAGTCTTCACCTTTTCACTGGCAACGTAGACAGGGGATGCTTGGTATGACGGTAGCAATAGCTTCAAGCGGCCTTTGTGTTCAAACACAAAATGGAAATTATGTTTCCGCGACCAATTGGAAATCATTTTCACAATGGGTCGGTCTATTTCGGCGTGTTCGTCTTATAATGCTCCGAAGCAATGATACGTCACCGCCCGAGGGTTGGGTTAAATTGCCCAAAGACATAGAAGTATGTGTGTTAGATGTGTTGAACAAAAGACATTTCTCAAGACGCCAGACAGTTCTGAGAACAGTTCCAGAATACCTACGGGCAGTGGAACTGCTCTATGCCAGAATGCCAGCCTATGAAGTATATCGGGTATTTTGTGAAGCTGTAAAACAAAAGATACCTGTTCTTTTAGAGTTACACGGCGATTGGGAAACCGCAGCTTTGTTCTCCTGCGGAGGCGGAAGCTTATTAAAGCGGGTTACCAGGCGACTCAGAGCCAAATTAGCACGGAGAGCTATTTTTAAGATGGCTAACGTTGCCTTTGCTGTTGTTACAATAGGGCCTGTTCTTGCTGAAAAATACGTAAAGAGAAATAAGCCAATACTTATCTCAACAAATAATACGTTAGATGAAAATCAGTACCATCAAAAACAGGACCATGACCTGAAGATGGTGCCTCGAATCCTCTTTGTTGGTGACTTAAGTGAGCGAAAGGGTTTACGTTATCTCTTTGTCTCGCTTGGGCAGTTGAGAAAGATGGGACGTAAATTTGAGATGATTTTGGCTGGCACCGGCCCACAGGAAGCTTATCTTAAGGCTTATTCTCAGAAGCATGGCTTTGATACATATGTTGATTTTATCGGCTGTATTTCATTTGGCCCGAAGCTTTTGCAGCACTACAGACAGGCAGATATCTTTGTACTGCCTTCCGTGGCAGCAGAAGGGGTTCCACGTGTAATACACGAGGCGATGGCTCAGGGTTGTCCTGTTATTGCCACAGATATAGGAAGCACAAAATGGCAACTCAGAGATGGGGCAGGGATAGTGGTACCTCCAGCAAACGTGGAAGCCTTGACTGAAAACATTATTCGTGTGCTGGACGATGAGCAGCTTCGACAGAGTCTTTCTGTAAACGGGTTCAGTCGCAGTATGGAGTTCACTTTTGAAAAACAAGTGGAGAGAATAACAACATTTATAAGGCAATACGTTCCCGCTGAACTATTGGCATAATTTATGTGATAAGTTTGTATGCTGCTGCAAGAGATGAGATATTAACTCTTTTAAGGAATCTGTAATGAGTTCGATAGCGAAACAGTGTTTCCTTTTTATACGCCTGTGGCGAGGTTTTGCTCGCCGTGTTCGCACGCTCTACTATAGGATGGTATTAGGCGGTTTGGGGGCCCGAATCGAGGTTACATCGAACGTATTTATCACACATCCATATAATATCTTTATTGGAGACTATGTAGTCATTAATGAGTATGCCGTGCTTCAGGCGTGTCCGGAAGCACATATAAAAATAGGCAATCGAGTTCGTATCTCCTATGGAGCATCTATACTTACAACCTCTCTAGATTCGAGTAATCAATGGTATGGTCCAAAACAAAGAATTCGAAGGCACAAAGCCCAATCTGTGGTCATAGAAGATGATGTTTGGATCGCTGCTAAAGCAATAGTTTTACCCGGCATACGAGTAGGAACAGGAGCTGTAGTTGCAGCTGGGGCTGTGGTTACTCACGATGTTGAGCCGAACACTGTTGTTGCGGGAATCCCTGCTAAACTGATTCGTAATCTAAAATCAAAGAACAATTCGTAGGTGAAATTCACGTCCGGACGTGCCCTTTATGCTTGCAGCGGTGGAAACAAGGTCTGTAATACGTTATTAAGTAGATGGTTAACAAGTGAAGTCCGAGAGATGATTGATATGTGAGCCTGATAAAGTGAAAGGGAGCAGCCAGTGATAGAACAGAAGACTCGTATTGATGCACACCTGGTAGTTGTCTCGCACGTGCCGTATGTGGAAAGGGATGGGGCCTGTTGGACAAACGCCGTGGAATGGCGCATCCTGCAAATCTTTACGTCTCATTTCAGAGAGGTGACGCTGGTTCGTCCCCGCATGCAGTCAGCTCTGGGGCAGGAGGGTTGGGTCAGATTACCGGAGTCCGTGAGGGTGCGTGAGCTGAGAGTTCACGACGATTATTTGGAGCGTGTCTTGATGTATGCGGGTGTTGCACCCAAAAAGTTGCCTGAACTGCTTCAGGATGCGGATGTTATCTACGGTCGTTTGCCGGGTTTTGAAGCATATTACGCCCTGAGCCTCGGCAGTGGGGGGCCCCTGAGGGAATTAGCACTGGATTCGCAAAGGCCCCGCAGTGCGGTAATCACGCCGCACAGGGATCGCTGGCGATCTCCAAGGTCCGGGGCGCCTTTTCCCTTGAATGATTCCAGAAATTGTGTCGAAAATACACCGATAGACAGCGTGCGCGTGCGCGCCGCACGCATCACTGTTCGAGGTCTACGATGAAATTGCTTTATGTTGTCAGCGGACAATCCTATTCCTCAGCGAAGCCGAGTCGAAAAATCCTGGCGCTCGTGCGCTGCTGGCGCGAAATGGGACACGAAGTAGAACTTATCTGCGGCGGCGACATTAGCGCTCCGAAGCGGGAGGGAGCCGCTACGGGGAGCCGGCCGGTCCGAACAGAGCCGCCGTGGTACAGGAGAAAACCGTATTTGGCGCCGATTGTGGATTCCATCTCGGAGATCAAGAATCTGAGGCACGACCGGCGTCTGGCGAAGGTCGTAGCGGATCGTATCGAGACATTCCGGCCCGACCTATACTTGCAGCGTGCCAGCCGACTGGACGGGAATACGCTGTCGGCCGCAATGAAAGCGGGTGTTCCAACCGTACTCGAATGGATAGACAGTTATATATGCAGCCCGGGATCGCGCCGAGCGTTGCGGCGCCCCGACATGTACGGCGCCAGTCTGCTCAAGTGGTACGCGCGCCGCGTGGAAGTATGGAAGGAATCCGCAACGGATTTTATCATCGTCACATCGGGCGTGTTGAAGCGGCGTTTGGCGCGCGAGTTGGGACGCGACCCCGACTGCTTTGTCGTCGCGCACAACGCCGTCAACATGACGGACTTCGAGTCGGACGCGACCACCGACCGAGCGCGGTCACGACAAGCCCTTGGGCTGCATCCGACCGACTTTATCGCAACGTTTATTGGATCCTATGCCTGGTACCAGGGCGTTGAACTTCTGGTCGAAGCCATTGCGACGAACGATCCGCCGCTTCCCCCGATGCGGGCTGTCCTCGTCGGCGACGGACCGGGTCGGAAAGATGTGGAGCGCTGCGCGCGCGAACTTGGAGTGGAGGATCGAGTCGATTTCATTGGGAAAGTGCCGCACGAAAAGGTTTCCCAATATTTAGCCGCCTCAAATGCGGCGGCCTTACCCGATTGCACGGACATCATCTGTCCTATTAAGATTCAGGAATATATGGCGATGGGGATTACGCCGGTATTGCCGGACTACGAGGCGAACCGCGAGGTTGTGGAGCATGATGTGACGGGCCTCCTTTTCAAGCCACGGGATGCAACCGTCTTGGCTCAGGAACTTCGCCGACTTCAGCGGGATCCTGAACTGGGCCGCCGGATCGGCGCGGCCGCACGAGATAGAGCTAGAGAGAAGTTCTCATGGGAAAACACGTGGGGACGGGCGATAGAGGAAATCCGGGAGCGAACACATGCCACAGCATGAGTGTCGAACTCTGATTATCGGAGGCAATTACATTGAGAGCGACGGCGTCGCTTATGTAAACGAACGTTGGTTGCGCATGGTGGAGATATTCTCCGACAATATCGCCAGGCCCGTATTTGCCTTGAATCAGATCGAGTCGAATGATCGTGTCATGCATTCCGCTCCCTTCCGCTATGACGTTTTTCCAGTCAATCCGCCGAAGAAAAGAAAGCCGTGGGAAGCGGCAAACCCTTGGGTGGATTGGCACAAAGAGTGGCATCGGCGGATTCTTGAGGATGTGGACGCCGTTTACTGCCGGTTCCCATCCTGTTATTGGGAGGGCTATCATATCTACAAGTTGGCCCTCGCGCAAGGCAAGTTGGTCTTTGCGTCGTTTCACGGAGATTGGGCCGGCGTGTACGAACATCTGGCGGCCAATGCGTCCGCGCCGAAGAGTTTTGCTTACTCCTCCGCGGCCTCCGCCGCGCACCGGGCGCTTGGCCGAGTCGCGGAGACCTCACGCGTTCTGTTTTGCGTCGGCAGCGACCTCGAACGCAAGTACGGCGAAAAGGCGAGGCGCTCGGTTGTGTTTGCCAACTATCTCCACAACGAAAGCGATCTTTATCGCCGCGAAGACACATGTTCCCAGGAGCCGTTTCGTATCGTCTACGTCGGGGCGCTCAGTCCCAGGAAAGGCGTCACATACTTATTGGCCGCCGTCGCCAAGTTGCGCTCTTCCGGCTTTCCGGTAGTCCTGTCCCTGGTCGGCACGGGCGAGGAAACAGATGCCCTGCAGGCCCTTGGCGAGAGTTTGGGCATCGCCCAGCACCTCGAATGGCATGGATACGTGCCGTTCGGCCAAGACGTGTTCGAGAAGTACCGAGAGTCGGACGTGTTCGTACTCCCCGCCATTGCAGGAGAGGGCCTACCGAAGGTGGTCGTCGAAGCGATGAGTCAGGGCTTGCCCGTAGTGGCCACCGACGTCGGGTCGACGGAACGGATCATACGGGATTCCGGCGGGGGCTTGCTCGTGCCGCCCCGCGATGAAACGGCTCTGTTCGATGCTCTGACGCGGATCCTCCAGGACGGCGATCTCAGGCGACGCTCGATCCGAAACGGCCTGGCGTTCGCCGCTCGGATGACGAACGAACGCCAGCGCCGGATTATTACCGATGCGTTGGCTCAGGACCTGCCGGAAGTCATGCGCGCGCCGGAGTAATTTTACTGTCTAACATTATTAGAGATTTCTAAGTCGTTTATACGATTAACTTTCCAGGGGAATAGTCTCCATGGAAAGGTAGAACGATAGAGCGAAAATTTGAGATACAAAAACGGAAAATCCTTAAAGAGGCTGACATCAAACCACAAGTTCGCACTCTGTTGTACTTGCTGTTGCGTCAAGCCTGCGACCGCAGATATCCCGGCTGGGCAATACGTTTTGTAAAGCGCAAAAGCAAGCGGAGAGAGTTGGCTCGTTTTCATCATTATAAGCGACATAAGTTATTGGCTCCACTAAGGGTTAAAGAGCGAAAATGAAATTAGACAGTAAAAATAGGTAGAAAGGGAAATTTATGAATGATGATGTTATTGCTCCACACGGGGGTTGCGGACTTATTAACAGGATTGTGCCGGAAGATGAGGTTAAATCTTTTATTCAGAAGGCCCGTGGTTATAAATCGTATACGATAAACGATGGCGATCTGTCGGCGTTTTACAGAATTGCCGATGGTATTCTCTCTCCTCTCGAAGGGCCGATGGGCGAACAGGAATTTCATCGGGTTCTCGATGAAGAAGTGATAGAGAGAAACGGCGTAAGCTACGCCTGGACAATTCCAATAGTTTTTCCCGTTGCCAAAGAGCAAAGCGAATCCTTTGAAGCTGGACAGACAATTGCAGTAAGAGACGAACGCGGCGTTATCGTCGGTGCGCTGGAAATATCAGGCATTTATCATTTCGACAAGGTCAAGTATAACAGGAGTGTATATGGGACGGAGCGTCAGGATCATCCCGGTCCTCGTATCTTCAATAATGATGTGAGAGATTATCTTATCGGTGGAAAGATATGGGCCTTGCCTGAGATAAAGGATCCGCTTTTCGCTAAGTATATGCTTTCGCCGAAACAATCCAGAGAATTATTCAGGCAGCGCAAGTGGGAGCGGATTGTGGCTTTTCAGACGAGAAACCCTCTTCATCGTGCTCATGAATACGCGCTTGTTTACGCACTTGAAGAGATAACCAAGGCTGGTTTTTATGCCGGTGCGGTGTTGAATCCTCTCCTCGGCCAGACCAAGACAGACGATGTTCCTGCCGATGTCAGGATGAAGACTTATGAAGTTCTCATCAATCAGAAGCTGCTCGGCAGTGGCGACACCGATGAAGCGTTCTGGAAGACAAAAGACTATTGTCTTATCGATCAGATAGAGCTTGTAGGGTTGGATATAAGGATGTTTTATGCCGGGCCGAAGGAGGCGATTATGCACGCTATTTACCGGCAGAACTTTGGTTTTACCGACATTGTGATCGGTAGAAAACACGCCGATGCGCCATTCGATGACGACAATTCGGTGTGGGGTGATTTCGATGCGCAGGAGAAATTCGAGAACCTCAACGGCAGGCTTTTGATAAAGCCGTTCAAGGTGGGCTTTGCGGCATATTTTGAAAAGCTTGGAAAAGTTGACCTGGTAGATAAGCACAAAGGTAAAGGCTATCAAGAGATACTTATTTCCGGAAAGAAACTGAGAGAAAAGCTTGAAAAAGAAGAGCCTATTGACGAGCACTTGATGAGAGCGCAGGTAGCCAAAATTCTTCGCGAATCTTATCAGCATAATGTGGCGGCACTGAGAGCAAATATTAAAAGTAAAAATATAACCTGGCAGGACTATGATATATCAAGAAAACAAAGAGAAGAAAAAAGCGGCCATAAGGCTGTCGCCATCTGGCTTACGGGACTGTCCGGTTCCGGCAAGTCCACCATTGGCCAGGAGCTTCAGAGGCTTCTTTTCGCCAGAGGCTGCAGCGTTTATATCCTAGACGGAGATAACATCAGGCACGGCCTTAACAGGGACTTAGGGTTTTCTCCTGACGACAGAGAAGAAAATATCCGGCGGATCGGCGAAATCGCGAAGCTGTTTGCCGAGGCAGGGTTTATTGTGATTACAGCGTTTATTTCACCCTATCGGCGAGATAGGGGCAAGGTCTGCTCTTTGTTCGAACAGGGTGATTTTATCGAAGTTTATGTAAAGGCGCCGCTTTCGATATGTGAACAGAGAGATACAAAAGGATTGTATAAAAAAGCGCGAAAAGGCGAAATCAAGGACTTTACCGGTATTTCAGCACCTTATGAGGAGCCGGAGAGCGCGCAGCTGATTATTAATACAGACAACGAGACGAAAGAACAGAGTGCCCAGCGGCTGTTAAACTATCTGATTGATAAAAGTTATGTTGCGTCGGTTTAGGCGGCTCTTGTGGTTGTCATTAATTTAGGTTTTTACAAATAACAACAGAAATTTCTCATAACAAATATGCTCAGCTTTTGAAAGAACAGGGCAATTATGTAATTACGGTAGAAGGCATTAATTGGTATGATTATAGTGGATTTATGATGCCCGCATATCTTCCACATTGTTGTCCACCGATTACTGAGAAAATCGTTCAGGAGGTTCTTGGCAAAACTGGTCGGCCTTTTGCGCGGTGGGGCAGCGAATTCGGAGAAGTAGAGAATGGTGAATGGTGGTATGTTCTGAGAAGAGGGCCGTGGTCAGTGGAAGATATTAAAGATAAAAAGAAACGGTGGATGATCCGGCGGGGGAAAAAATATACGCCAGCGCTGACGGTTCCACAGGTTCGCACTCTGTTGTACTTGCTGTTGCGTCAAGCCTGCGACCGCAGATATCCCGGTTGGGCAATACGTTTTGTAAAGCGCAAAAGCAAGCGGAGAGAGTTGGCTCGTTTTCATCATTATAAGCGACATAAGTTATTGGCTCCACTAAGGGTTAAAGAGCGAAAAAGAAATTAGACAGTAAAAATAGTGTTAAGGGGATTTAACTATGCGACGACCGAACTTCTTCATTGTCGGGGCACCGAAGTGCGGAACAACCGCGCTACACACTTACCTCGGCACACACCCAAACATCTTCCTGTGCGAACCCAAGGAGCCAAATTTCTTTTCGACGGATTTCCCCACGCATCGCTATGTAACGGAGATGAAGGACTACCTGAGGCTATTCAGAAACGCGGGCGAAAACGAAAGGCTCCTCGGCGAGGCCTCTGGCTGGTATCTTTATTCTACAGAGGCATTGACCAACATACACAGTTTTGATTCCGAAGCAAAGATCATCGCCATGGTGCGCAATCCAATCGACATGCTTCCCTCGCTTCACGGGATGCTCATGCGTAACTTCGTGGAGCATGAAGCTGACCTGGAGCGCGCATGGGATCTGCAGGAATCGCGACGCACCGGCAAGAATCTGCCCAAAGGCCGCAACGTGTCGTTCGACCCTAAGACACTCCTATATGCGGATGTTTGCAGGCTCGGCGCACAGATCGAGAGATTGTTCCGGACGTTCCCCCGGGAACAAGTGCATGTCATCGTGTTCGACGATTTCGTACGCGGCACGCAGCCTTGTTACGAGGCAGTCCTGGAGTTCTTGGGGGTGCCGTCGGATGGTCGAAAGAGTTTTCCCCCTGTCAATGTGCGCCGGTCCTTCAAATCGCGCCGACTTGCATGGATAGCCTGGAAGTTGCGGGTTATCGGCGGCGCCATCAAACGGCGCCTTGGAATCGTTCGGATCTTCAATGTCCAACAAATCCTGCAGCGGCCAATTGAACGAGCCGAATCGCGCCCAACCCTGTCCCCGGAATTCCGGGAGCGCCTCGTCGCCGAGTTCCGCCCCGACATGGAACGCCTGTCGGAGCTCATTGAGCGGGACTTGTCTGGTTGGCTAAGATAAGGCCAATGAATGTGCTGATACATTGTCTTTCGACGATTAGCGGCGGGGCGGTCTCATACATGCGCAATCCGGTTCCTCTGCTGACCAAGAAGTTCGAGGAATCGCCCGAGAATAATGGCGGCGGCAAAACATGGCTCTCGTCGCACGTGGGGTTGCATCAGCCGATGGCAAGCTCACTGTCTATAACAACCAGGTTGGGAACTTGGTGTCCTATTGCAAATGAAGAAATACATTACGTTAGTATTTGTCTCGTTCATGGTGGGTATCTGCGGAGCTGATACTTACTACGTAGATACTGCTTCTACTGGAAGTGGGGATGGGACAACGCCAGAGACCTCCGGTTCGTATGCAGCCTGGAAAAACATTTACGAGATAACCGGCCTTGCTCCTAGCGATTCGGTTCTGTTCCATCGCGGTGATACATGGACAGAATCATTTAGTGATCCCCGAATCGGGGATGCGATTATTTCGTTCCTGAGTTAGCCTGGGGTTACTGCAGAAGTTTATGAGAATGTATTATGCGACTTTGTAAAATCACCGCTATTGTCGGCGCTCGACCGCAGTTTATCAAGGCGGCGGTGGTGAGCCGGGCGATTGCCGAGCATAACAAGAAGTCTGACGATTGTAAAATCGTTGAAAAGATTGTCCACACGGGCCAGCACTATGATGAGAATATGTCCGAGGTATTTTTTGACGAACTTCAGATTCCGCATCCAGCGGTTAATCTGGAAGTCGGTTCAGGTTCACATGGGTGGCAAACAGGGGTTATGCTTGAGAGAATTGAGCGTGTATTAATGGAACAGAAGCCGGACTGGGTTCTGATTTACGGTGATACTAATTCTACTATGGCAGGGGCATTGGCGGCGGTGAAACTGCATATCCCGGTTGCACATGTGGAAGCGGGTTTGCGGTCCTTTAATCGTCAAATGCCCGAGGAAATAAACCGTGTTGTTGCGGATCGCGTTTCAAGCCTCCTTTTCTGTCCGACGGATACGGCTATGCGGAACCTTTTGAGCGAGGGTATCACTGAGGGAGTTTATCAGGTTGGGGATGTTATGTACGACTCGGTGCTTTTTAACGCTAACCTGGCGGACCAGTCCAGCACGATAATGCACCAACTGGGCCTGAGAAGTAAATCGTTTTATCTTGCCACGATTCACCGGGCTGAAAACACCGACGACCGCGAGCGTATGGACGGTATTCTGTCGGCCTTTGAGCGAACCGACAGACTGGTCATTCTGCCGATGCATCCGCGAACCAGAAAGATACTGGGCAGTGAGTTGGCCAAAATCAGCACAAATATCAGAACCATAGACCCAGTTTCGTATCTTGATATGTTGATGCTTGAAAAGAATGCTTGCTTGATACTGACCGATTCCGGAGGGGTTCAAAAAGAAGCTTATTGGTTTCGTGTTCCGTGCATCACTTTGCGTGATGAGACGGAATGGGTTGAGTTGGTTGAGGCCGGCTGTAACAGGGTAGTTGGTGCTGAGCCTGAGGCGATACTTGCGGCGGTGCAAAGGTCGGGAGAGAACTTGGAGAATATGTTTTCAGAAGGTTCAGCCGAACTATATGGTGATGGCCATAGTGCGGAAAGGATTGTAGCTATTTTGTGCGGGGCCAAGCAGTCATACGATTAAGATGGCCGGGATCGGGGAAGCATTGCAAGTGGACCAGCTTAGGAGATGATAATGATGTATGAAGAAGAAACGACTGATCTTGAACCAATGATATATGATGATGAAGAACTGGTCGGTTTTGAACCAGCGGCTGCGAGCAGATGGCAATTCATCTGGTTTTGCAGTTTGATATTGTCATTTTGCTACGAGTTGCCGATAGCAAGACCAGAGCCGCCTTGGGCAAACAAGCTCGCCAGGAAGTGCTTCGACGCTTCACGTGGGAGAAAACCTGGGGTAAAGCACTGCAGCAAATCATGCACCGCATAAATAGTAGTGCATAGCAATTCAAAGAACATTGCTCATATGAACGATATTTGGAACATAGCATGCCGTTGCAAATACAGAAGTGTATTATATTAATCTTTGCCTTATTCACGGCAGATATCTGCGGGGCTGATACTTACTACGTAGATACTGCTTCTACCGGAAGTGGGGATGGGACAACGCCAGAGACCTCTGGTCCGCATGCAGCCTGGAAAAACATTTCCGAAATAACCGGTCTTTTTGCTGGCGATTCGGTTCTGTTCCATCGCGGTGATACATGGACGGAACCATTAGTGATTTCCGAATCCGGGCAGGTTAATAATGTTATTACTTTTGACGCTTATGGTTTAGGAGATAAGCCTCTAATAGATTTGAGTGGTCTATTTTCTCACCCAGGTTTTCCTCAGGCGTGTTGTATTTCTGTTACTAACCAAAATTATGTAGCGATTAAGAATTTCAGGCTTAAGGGCAGTGGCTATGGTGCGGCTTTTAAGGCTTATGGTGCGGCTGGCGCAGAAGGAGATGGTTACACCATTAAAGTTCATGATGTTGATGTTTTGTCGTCTTTTAATTCTAATGATGGTTTAATAGCAGATGATGGTTTTGATTTGACTAATAGCGCTGAGGTTGAGTTCTACAATATCACGGCCACTAAGTGCCGCAGGGACCCTGTTGATTCTAATCCGGAGTCAAATCAATGTTTAACTCTGCATAGTTTTTCGAAGGCAAAAGTTCATACGGCAAACTTTTCTGATTCATGCAATCTTATTACTAATGTAGCATCTGCTTACTGTGAAGTTTATGACCTGACTGGTACTACCGGACACAAAGGCAGCATAATTGGTTTGGGGACTACCAGTGATTTTGAGCTGGTTATAGATGGTGGTACTATAACTCACAGTACATCAGGTGGGGTTGTATCAGCCGATGGCGGGAAGGTAACACTGAAGAATTGCACGATAAATTATACGTATTCCGGGGGGAATGCTCGGTTTAGTAGATGTTTTGGAGGGACACTTGAGTTTAAGAACAACGAAATACAAATAAGCGGCAGCGCATTCAGGCCGCTTATCTATGGCGGGACATGCATACTTAATGGAAATAGAATAAATATTTCAGATACATCTCAAAATGGCGGGGAAATTTCCGGCGGTGTTTTTGAGGTCGAGAATAATATTTTTAACATTACCAAATCAGGCACAGAAGGGAATCTTTTTTATTTCAATAGCTCCGATTCCGGCAGTTATATAAGGTTTAATGTATTTAACGGCGTACTTGGATGGCGGTGGCTTATTCGAGTTGTCTCTGGTAAACAGCCACCTGAGTTGGTTAATAATACATTTTATCATCCATCACAGACGCCGACCAGCTTTGCTCTTTTATATGGCTCTAACGCAGGGACCTGGAATATTTATAACAATATATTTTATAATATCGATGATATTGCAGACTCTATAGGCGCATCAGACGCACATCATAACTGTTATTATGCGAGTGAAGCCCTTGAAGGTATTGGGTCAATTACAGCGGACCCATTATTTGTCAATAGTGAAAATGAAGATTTTCATTTGAAGAGTGAAGGTTGGCGATGGGATTTACAACGGAAGGTTTGGACCTGGGATGATGCGACCAGCCGCTGTATAGATGCGGGTAATACCGGCTCACCGTTAGCCAACGAACCCCTCGCTGTTCCTGACGACCCGAACAATGAGTGGGGCGAAAACCTCCGTATCAATATGGGTGCTTATGGCGGCACTGCTGAAGCCAGTATAGCACCACACGGTTGGGCAATACTGGCTGACTCAACTAATGATGGCACCGTTAATCTCGAAGATATCGCTGTCCATGGGAAGAATTGGCTGCGTAATGAAACCGAACAACCGGCGGATTTGAACCGGGACGGTACGGTTGATATTACAGACTTCGAACTGTTGGCGAAAGACTGGCTGAAACAAACAATATGGTTTTAATCACCCGAAACTAACATGCCATATGGTATTGATAACGACAAGGATGTTGACTTTGAGGATTTTGCAATATTGGCTAATCATTGGCTGGATACGAATTGCAACATTGGAGACGATTGGTGCGGCAGGGCCGATATCCAGGAAGATGGTAAGGTTGACATGGGCGATTTATCAGAGTTAGCCACGCATTGGTTAGAAAGCTCTGGTTCATGAATTCTCAGAGGCTGACTTACCGGCAGGGGTATGTAAAGTGATTATGAGAACGTGTTGCTGGATGACGTTTATCGTTGGTGTCGTCTGTGTTGCACTGTGCAATGCACAGGCTTATATGGACACAGTCCAAGACCACGAGCAGCCGAAGTATGTGGACTATGCACCCCTGCTCCCACCGGCCAAGGAGTGGAAGTTTAACAAATACTGGCGGGGCAAGACTATAGGCCCAAAGCAGTTCTACATGGCCGACCAGGGTCCTTATCTTCGCATCACAGAAGAAGGCGTTGCCAAGCTTAAACAGGTTGGTCTTTATGACCGAATGATTCCTGGTCACATTAATCAAGGATTTCTTAAATACTTTCTCCCGGAAGAACGGGGAAGACTCAAAGATGGCCCTACTAAAAGAATGTTCGAGAGGATAATTGCGAACAAATGGCCTGTACATACACTTTTTTCCTGGGGCCCCAACGGTGCCATTTCACCAACTCAAAGAATTGTAAATATTATTAACGATCAATGGATTGGAGACGGTTTACCAGAAAGTGTCTATCGACTGGAACCGGTTTTCCACTATATCAAGACGGGCAAACGCTGGGAACATTTCGGAATATGGAGCCTTGATGCGACAAATCGCTTTTTCGAACACGATTTTATACCAAGAGCAAAAACAGTTCTGCCATTTATCCTCGATCCTGAGCACAAGTGGACGCGCCCGGAATTGCGAAGCCTTTCGGATATCTACTGCGAATCGTACTATCGACCGGTGAAACGTCCAATTGCATACGGGATGTATGTAGGCAACTACCATCTGGCGTCACTGTCTGATGTGGTCACCATCGGCGAGAAAGGGGCGGATGCATTTCACGCCGCCAGAGCAAGGGGCATGATGCGTCAGTTCGGGGGCAAGAAGTTTTTTCATATCTGGCGGGGTCACGAACCTGTAGAGATATACGGCTATCTCAACCGGGCGAGCTTTACAATCAACCGCGATGAGTGGGGCCTGCCACTACCCTATATGTGGTATTACATCTATCGGCCGTATCTTATCGGCGCCAATTACTACGTAAACGAAATTATGCCCGAGGCTTGCATTCAGGATATCGAAGGTGATGGGCAATTTGAGCTTTCCACACTGGGATATATTGTAAAAGATATGCTGGATTTTGTTGACCGCCATCCGGACCGCGGTGTGGTTTATTCGCCGGTCGCTCTGATGTTAGACTACAGCCGGGCGGTTGGTCATTTTGGCACTACCTATCTTGGCTACAATCTTGCAAATGACGATGCAGACCACATGACAGCCGGGGTACTGGAACTTCTGTTTCAAGAGCCTCGGTATATTCGCGGGTCAGGGCCGTTCGGCGGCAGTTACTTGAGAACCGCACCTTTCGGAGAAATATTTGACATCCTCCAACCAAATATCCCAGGTAGCGGTGCAGACCCGAATGTACTTGAGAACTACAAGATTCTGTTTGCGCTCGGCGGTATGACATTCGATGAGGATTTTTCAAAGAAAGTGAAAAGTAAGGTTAGAGAAGGTAGCACACTGGTACTAAATGCTGCAGACATAACTGAATATCTTGACGAAGAGTTCCTGGGCTTTTCTACGAAGAAGGGAAAAGCAACTGTCTCCGGCGGTGATGTGATTTGTACCATCTGCGGTCAGACTACGAAAGGGTCCGATTACTCTATATATCCGGTTAAGCTCAAATCGGCACAGGTGGTGTTTAAAGATACAGCAGCAAGGCCCATCGTTGTTCGTAACCAATACAGCAAAGGTTACGTTGTTACTGTGCTGGCCCATTACTGTATTGAGACGAAATTAACAAAGAAAGCTGGGCGACGAGGACTTCTTCGGTTCAAAACGAAAAATCTGCTCAACTTTATGCCGCACTTTCTTGAACATCTTCTCGCCGGCGTAACCCCCATCGAAGTTCGGACAACCGCCGAAAACCGAAAGCACTTGTCATGGATGGTGTCGAAGAAAAACGACGGCTGGCTTATGACAATGTTTAATTACTCACTGCAAAGAGAACCTATAGTATCAAAGGTTTTTGCTACGGGAAAGGTCCACGCCGAGTATCCACTGAAGGAGGTTCCCTTTCAGATTGTTTGCCGCGCGCCGGTCGAGGATGTAGTGGAGTGGTACAAAGACAGGGATGTTCACTGGAAGAAAGTGGATGGTCGGGCGGTGATTTCCGAAACAATGCACGGTGGCGAGATCCGTGTATATGAGCTCCAGCCGTATAAAATTGATATGGGCAAACGCAAACGAAATGTGAACTATGCGCTCAATCGCAGGGTAAAGGCGTCGTCCTTCAGGAAGGAATTTGAGCCATGGCACGCTGTGGATGGAAACCTGGACAGAGACAGCTATTGGTGGTCTGATAGTGATCCGAAGCGCCACTATGTATTTGAAATGCCCCAGTGGATTCAAGTTGACCTGGGACAGGTAAAGACAATCGATCACGTGTTCTTACTGTTCTACTATTGGCGCCACGAGTCGCTGAGAACGCGCCTTCGTGTGTACAAATACGTTGTGGAAGCGTCCATAGACGGGCAGAAATGGCAGACCGTCATAGATGAGAGCAAGAACGAAGACAATACCCGCCCCGAGGGAATGGAACGCTGGTTTGAACCCGTCAAGGCACGGTATGTAAGACTCACCGTACGTCGGAACTCTGCATTCGGAGGTGTCCGCCTGATCGAGATGAAGGTCATGGGCAAGGAGATGGAAGAATATGCAGTCAAACGTAAATCAATATCGCCGTTAGTTAGTGGAAAAAGATGATATGGCTATTAAGATAGCGGTTATTGCTTACGCTTGTCGTAGAGGTGGAGGATTGTTTCAAACAATCAACCTGCTAAAGGCGTTGAAAAACGTTACAGAAGATGAGCAGTTTATGATAGTTTGTCCCGCAGGTTGTGGGTATGAAGAAATTGAGCTGCCTGCAAATAGTAAACTCTTCGTTTATAAAGGCTCCCATTCGCCACTGCGATATTGGTTTGAACTGCATACGTTACCCAAGATCGTGCGGAACTATAAGCCGGATGTGATATTTGGCCCGGCAAATGTAGGGTTAACCAACCCACCTGTTCCACAGGCTTTGTTCATGCGGAATGCATATTTCTTCTACGACAAAAAACACTATCCCGATATGAACCTGAGAACGCGGCTGAGGATTGCGTCGTTGAGGCCGCAGATAAGGAAGTGTGTCTCGGTAACAGACTTGATATTTTGTCAAACCCCTGTGGTTAAGCGAAGGTTCTGTGAGAAATATCATTATCCAGAAGGCCAAATCAGGATTTTAGGGTTTCCACCGCCGAAGGAAATAACGCCGATAACCGGTTCGGAAGCTCCTTCTGTATTTGACAGGTCTTCGGACAACTTTTATATTTTATTGCTGACACCCTACATACCGCACAGAAATCCAGGTGTTCTTATACCGCTTTGCAGGCGCTATGGGGTGCAAATACGTCAGAAACAAATCAAATTCATTACGACTGTGCAGGTAAAGGACCATCCGCGGGCCGGCGCATTTTTGAAAGAAATTTCCAGGCAACATCTCGAAGACGTTATCATCAATGTTGGTCCACTTTCGAGGAAAGATGTTGCTCGGTACCTTTGTTGTTCGGATCTTCTCTGGTTACCTACTCTATTAGAATGTTTACCAACGTCCTATCTTGAAGCGATGTCTGTGGGCGTGCCCATCCTGGCCCCAAATTTGGATTTTGCCAACTATGTCTGCGGCGATGCAGCTGTTTATTATAACCCGTGGGACGTTGACTCTATGTTTGAAAAGATTATGCTCTTGCGGGAAAATCAGGAAATCAGCCAGACACTGATGAGCAAAGGAAAACTGCAACTCCAGGACAGCAAAAAATTCCCCCAGAGCTGGGAAGAGGTAGCGGCGACCACGTTGCGGGAATTACGAAAGCTGGCAGGGAAATAGTGTATTTCAGTTTCGTGCGAACAACACGGCATCGGCAGGTAGCGCTTTCCGGTTCTTGGCATGGGGTAGACTATTCTGCAATCGCTGATGAGACCGCAAAACGACTTTGTGGTAATTGTAAGCCGGAGCGGTTGACAGGAAGTCGAAAGAAGAGTATGATTGTTACATTGAGCAATGAAGGCAATGATAAGGATAGTGTGCGGAGTAAACCCCGCAAGGTGCATCACTCAAATGATATGAAGGGAAGGAATGAATCATGAGAATTTTAGTCACAGGAAGTAAAGGCACCCTTGGTACCCCTCTTGTTAAGGAGCTGTCAAGACGCGGTCACGAAGTCTGGGGATCCGATCTTCAACACCAGCGGGATGATAACTATATTAGGGCTGATGTAGACAACCATCGACAAATGGAACGTGTCTTTGAGGCCAATCAGTACGATTATGTTTACCATCTTGCTGCAGAATTTGGAAGGATAAATGGCGAGGAATATTATGATACCTTGTGGGAGACGAATGTAATAGGGACAAGGAATATCCTGGAATGGCAAAAAAAGAAGGGATTCAGGCTTATATTTGCCAGTTCGTCGGAGATTTATGGAGATAAACACAAGGATATTCTCTCTGAGGAAATCCCAATGCAAGATTCCATTATTCAGCATAATGATTACGCGATGACAAAGTGGGTGAATGAGGTTCAGATTATGAACTTCGAAAGGCGTTTTAAGAATGAATGTGTAAGGCTTCGATTCTTTAACGCTTATGGTCCTGGAGAGTATTACCACCACTATCGCAGTGTCGTTTGCCTATTCTGCTACAGGGCACTTTTCGGCATACCTTATCAAGTCTATGAGGGCTATCATCGAGTCTTTATGTACATCGACGATTTTATTCCAACCCTTGCGAGTGTTTGCGAAAACTTTAAGCCGGGAGAGGTATACAATATTGGCGGCACCGAGTTTAGGAGTGTCAAAGAACTGAGCGACCTGATACTGCAACATACAGGAGGCGATCCGGAAAAAGTGAATTATCTCCCGGAAGACAAACATAACGTTCTCAACAAAAAACCCGATATATCAAAAGCCAGCAAAGCTTTCGGCCATAATCCGAAGATAACGCTTGAAGAAGGGATACCGAGAACGATAGAGTGGATGAAGCAGGTATACGCTAACTCATAGATAGGTAAGCCACTGGTTTGACCGGTAGACTCGTTAAGGTTTGACCCGCGGAGGATTACGTAATTATAAAACTTCTCCTTGGCTTGACGGTTTTGGATAGCGAAGGAGAAGAAAATGAATGGATTTCAGAGTTTAGCACATTCGTGATGGGATTCTAAGTATCATGTGATATTTATTCCCTAAAAACGCAAAAAAAGGGTTGTATGGCAAAATACGTGAGTTTCTCAAGAATACGTTTCATGAGTTGGCTCGGCAATTTGGAGGTCACCAGAAGAATTTCAACGGCGAACGGATTTGGGCACGTGGCTGCGCTACTTCCACAGTTGGTTTTGAGTTGAATAAGGTTCGCGCTTACATTCGTCATCAAGAACAGCTGGATCACGAAGAAGATGCAGGACGTTTCTAAAGGTTATGTTATTTTTATGGCCGTCTTTGAGACGGCTCCTAACCGTCAAGTCACCCCCATCGGGAGTGTGTTATGACCTTGCTGGATCTTCGAAGTTTCTTTATCAAGGTCCATGAACATATTTCGGAGGTAAAAAAATGCGGATTCTGTTCGTTGCTCATTTCTTTCAGCCGGAGCCGAATTTCTATATGGGATTGCCATTCGCCAAGGAGCTGGCCAGGCGGGGGCACGATGTGGAGGTACTTACCGGCTTTCCAAATTATCCTGGAGGCAAAGTCTTCGAAGGCTACCGTATCAGACCATTGCAGAGGGAGGTTCTTGAAGGCATACCCGTGATTCGGGTTCCATTGTATCCCAGCCATGACACGTCTGGCTTTCGGCGCACTGTCAGCTATGTGAGCTTTGCCTTTTCAGCATCAACTATTGGAGCTGCTCTTGTCAAGCCTGCTGATGTTGCGTACATTTGCCAAGGACCCGCAACTTTAGGTTTACCTGGTGCAGTTCTTCGGGTTCTTCGCGGGATACCTTTTGTATATGACCTTAAAGACCTTTGGCCTGATGGTCCTGAGGCAACTGGGATGTTCACAAATCAGGTTGCTGTTTGGGTCGCTGGTGAATGGTGCAAATTTGCCTACAAATGCGCGAGCAAAGTAGTGGTTTGTACGCCTGGATTCAAACGTAAGCTACATCAGCGAGGTGTTCCAGAAGATAAGGTGGAAGTAATATACAACTTCTGCGATGATTCTCACATTTTCCATGTTGAAAGAGATCCGGAATTAGCCAAATCTCTTGGGATGGCAGGGAAGTTTAATATTGTTTTTGCGGGCAACATCGGCAAAGCACAAGCACTGGATGCCGTACTTGATGCTGCTGGTTTGATTGCATCCGATTGCCCTCGTATTCAGTTTCTCCTCATAGGTGGTGGCATAGACGTTGACAGTCTAAAGCAAAAAGCAATAGAGATGAAGCTTAAGAACGTTGTTTTTCTTCCTCGTCGACCGATTTCGGAAATCAGCGCAATACTGGCTTTAGCGGATGTGTTATTTGCGCACTTGAAGGACGAACCGATCTACAAAATAACAATTCCTTCGAAAGTACAGGCTTACATGTCAGCCGGGCGTCCAATTCTTGTAGCAGTGGGTGGTGATACAAACGATCTGGTAACAAAAGCCAAAGCTGGCTTAGCATGTGAGCCCGAAAATGCCGAGAGCATTGCCAACGCCGTTAAGAAATTCCATGAAATGCCACAATCCAAGCTGGATGCGATGGGGGCTAACGGCAAAGAATTCTATAATCAGGAACTTTCTTTTGCGACTGCGGTAGAAAAATACGAAAAGATATTTGAGTCTGTTGTAAGGAGGTCGAAGAAAACAAGAAGTTAAGACATTTATTCATACAAAAAATTATAAGATGTAGCTTAGATATTGTTAGTGAAATCTGTCAATAATCTATCTATGCTAATGCATGATAAGGTATTAGTATAGTATATTTAGGAAGTTAATTTTTTTTAATTTTAACTTAATAAGTATATAAAAGGTGACTTTATGACACAGGCGCCAACCTCAAATACGTGCAAAATTGTGCCATTTGCAAGAGAGCATATCGAAGGTACAGTCGAAATGCATATGTATGCTTTTCGAGAGTTTTTTCTAACTTTCCTTGGGAGAGGATTCCTTCGAGAAGTCTACCGTACTGCAGCAGGACATGAACAAACTGTTGGTTATGTTGCTATTGACTTGAATAACAAAGTTGTGGGAGTGTGTTTCGGATTTATTGATGCCGGCGCTTTTTATAAGGACATCCTAAAGCGGCGCTGGTGGGCATTTGCCTTAAATTCAATTTGGCCTGCGATTAAACGACCAAGTATAATTCCACGTTTGTTTCGGGCATTAAAACATAGAGGGATTGCTCCTCCTTGTAATATTAAACCACTTGGTGCTTTGCCGAACACCGCTGTTATGCCGAATGCGCAGGGGATGGGGATTGCAATTGTTCTAATGCGTTCAGCGTGTGAAGAATTTGTCCGCAGAGGTATTCACGCTGTATATCTTAATACTGATGCTGATAACAACGACCGTGTTCGTGGCTTTTACACTGCAATGGGCTGGGATTTTCTGGCGTATTATACCATCCCGGAAGGCCGAAAGATGTGTTGGTATCTTTGGCAGGACCCCGCGACTAAAAAGCCAATAGAGGAAGTGATGAAAGAAGAAGTTTAAATGGCTGATAAAACCTCAATGGAAAACATATCTGACCTACCTGCTATTTTGTCACAGTGGCATGATAATCCTGCCTTTCGTGTATCGATGGGACGTGTCTTTGATACAAAAGACTTTAACGTCGCACAGAAGTTGCTTCGAGCCTGGGACAACAGCAAGTTGGCAGAGACTGTAAACTGGCCGGATTCACAGCGAATCCATATAGGTCTTTGTGGCTTTGGTACGCTTAACTATCTTGCGCCTTATGTCTCCTGGGCGGCTCTTGCTGATGGTGCCGTTGCTAAAATCACTCTTGGTTCTTACAATCAGCTTTTCCAGGATTTGTCTAATCCAACTAGTCTGGTTACCGCCAAAGATGTGGAGCTACTTTGGGTCTGGGTGGATTTAACTGATTTGATTCCTGCAGAGGTTATGGCTAAACCAGACCGATTGATGTCACCAGAGGGGGTTGAAGCTGTAACCGATACGGTCGATTCTCTTGTTTCAGCTTTGTCGGCTGCACGAGAACGCTTTAATGGATTTTTGCTCGTAAATGATTTTGTGCCGATGCGTCGGTCGCCTTTTGGGATTGCCGACAGCAATCACAGTGTGCCATTTGAGCATTTATATCGTCATGCAAACGAGAGACTTCATAGTCAACTTAACAAGATTACTCATGCTGGAGTTTTTCCTTTAAGTCACCACATTAGGCATTTTGGTTTATCGCGAGCAATTGACCCGAGACTTCGTTTAATGGCGGATTGTCTATTTACCCAGGAGTTCTTTTTCGAACTTGCACGCGGGATAAGGCCTTACTTTCGAGCTCTCAAGGCGGCTATTCGCAAAGTGCTTGTTTTGGATTTAGATAATACGCTTTGGGGAGGCATTGTCGGTGAAGATGGCTGGGACGGGGTCAAAATCGGAACGGACCCAATGGGCAAGGCGTTCGCTTTATTTCAGTCCGCTATTTTGGAGCTTTATAATCGCGGAGTAATTCTTGCCATCAACAGTAAAAACAATCTCGATGATGTAAAAGAGATTTTCGAGCGTCGCGACGAGGTGATATTGAACCTGGAACATTTCGCTTCTGTTCAGGTTAATTGGCAGGACAAAGTTACAAACTGCAAGGCCATTGCCGAAGAAATCAACGTTGGTATGGATTCCCTCGTGTTCTGGGATGACAATCCTGCAGAGCGTTTATTTGTGCGTGAAACTACAAAAGACGTGTATGTTGTCGAACCTCCCTCTGATCCATCCGAATGGGCTGATTTTTTACGGAATATGGATCTTTTTGATTCGCTTCAAATCAGTGAAGAAGACTCTCGCCGAGGTCAGATGTATGCCGAAGAGAGGCGCCGGCGTGACATAGCATCCGCAGCCCCCGATATCGAATCCTTTCTCGCATCTCTGAATTTAAAGGTCAAGTGCAAACTGGCATGTGAAGAGAACATACCCCGCATTGTTTCCCTGCTGACGAGAACAAACCAATTCAACTTAACGACCAAAAGGCATTCGGAACAAAATGTCCAAAAATGGTCGAAAGACCCTAATTGGAAGATAATGAGTTACGCGGCTGAAGACCGTTTTGGAAGCTATGGAATAGTGGGAGTTACTATACTGAAACTTTTGCCGGATTATGCGGAGATAGACTCACTTCTTCTTAGTTGTCGAGCGATAGGCAAGGGAATCGAAGACGTTATGCTTGCTGTGGTGGCTCAACAAACCTGCCAAACGGGTTTGACAAAGTTGCAGGCAACTTATATTCCAACAAGAAAGAACGCTCCTATCAAAGACTTTTTGCCGAATAATGGATTTTCTCAAAAGAGTAGCTGCGAGGAAGCAGTTGAATATTGTATCGACCTTGAAGAACACAATCTGTCGATACCGGAGCATGTTACTGTTGAAAACACAACCTAATAGTGATTCATTTTAGAAGGTGAGCAATGGAAGAAATAATAGAACGTGTAATTAAGGTTGTAAGCGAAGTATTAGAAGTCCCGGCTGGGAAAGTGGCTGATGCTGACAAATTTACAAACCTGGAAAAATGGGATTCTTTATTTCATCTCAACGTCGTGCTCGGAATAGAAAAAGAGTTTGGTCTTCATTTTGATTTACAGGAAGTTATGCTAATAACCTCGATCAGTTCAACCATTGACTTAATAAATCAAAAATCAGATTAGTTAAAGCCTAATAAATTAATCTTTTGCAATAAAGAGAAACTTTCACAAGGCTGACTTGTCCAATGAAAATGAAAAGAACCATATGTGAATACGAAACAGCATTTTCAAATTGGTTCAATGCTAAGCGTGCCTTTTCATTCTGGAGAGGGCGTGTGGCGTTATACGCAATCTTAAAAGCGATGGGAATTGGGCCGGGTGACGAGGTAATTGTACCAGGCTATAGTTGTGTGATGGCCGTTAGTCCAATAGTTTATCTTGGAGCTAAGCCTGTATTCGTTGATATTGAATCCGAAACCTTTAATATGGATGTCGGTCAAATAGAATCTAAGATTACACCCAGAACGCAACTTATTATAGCCCAGCATACCTATGGTTACCCTGCTGATATGGAAGCTATCTTGGCCATTGCAGAGCGAAATGGATTAGAAGTGATTGAAGACTGCTGTCTTTCAGTGGGCAGTCGATATAAAGGTAAACTAACAGGCACATTTGCACAGAGTGCCTTTTTCTCAACACAGTGGAATAAGATTTATACTACGGGTCTGGGAGGAATGGCTATATGCCATAATGCAGAGTTTGCTGAGAAATTGCAAGAGCTTCGAGACAGGGAATTGATAAAAGTTCCCTTTAAGAAGGCAGCATTAATAGGCATGGAACTTGCTCTCTACAAAGTGGCAGTGTTTCCCAACACACTTGAATTCATACGAAAGTGTTACCGGTGGCTGGTTCATCACGATTTTATAGACGGTTCAGCATCGATACCTGAGCTAACCGTACCGGAGAAGCCAGAGGGCTTTTTTATGGGTTCAAGTTCGGTCCAGGCCAGAGCAGGTTTAAGGCAGTTGCGTCTATTGGAACGCAATATAGAGCATCGGAAAAAACTAACGAGACTGTACGACCAATTGCTCGAGCAGCGGGGCTGGAAAGTCATAAAACCGCCGGAGAATACCGACCCTGTATTAGTCCGCTACCCGGTAAGAATCACCGATAAATGGGGAGCAATTGAAAAGGCACTGCAAAGCGGTATCGAATTGGGTGCTTGGTTCGAAACACCACTTCACCCAAAAGAAGCAAATATTGAGCTTTTTGGTTACCACTGGGGTTCATGTCCGGAGGCGGAAAAAGCAGCAAGGGAAGTTGTTAATCTTCCTCTGCACCAGCGTGTCTCAAAGAGAACCGCGCGAAAAACCGTGGATTTTCTGTGTCAATTTGAGCAAGTCAAATAGACAGAAAGATTTTTGTTGACTAAACAATAAGGGAATCTTATATGCCTAGCCCGACAATTGTTATACGCAAGACTTCGCCAGCGTCATTAGTCGATGATGTTGAGAAAATAATTGATGAATCTGATTTTTCTCAATGGGATTTAAGATCACCTACATATATCAAAATAAATGGCAATTACGACCGGCACTATCCCGGCTCTAATACCTCACCATGGTTTATGAATGCATTGCTGGGCGCTTTGCGTAAAAAGGGTTTTGCGAACCTTACCATCGTAGAAGGCGACCTGCCCTATTTTACAGCCGACCAGATGATTCAGCGAACTGGAATGATGGACATATTAAAACGATACGATGTGCCTTTTATCAACTACGAGTTCCTGCAGCGAAACGAAAATGAGATTCCTCGCATGCTACTTGATACACAGGTAATTAATGTACCTGTACCACACGGTCATGGCTTTGCGGTGATGTCCTGTGCTGTCAAAAACCTTTTTGGTTTACTGCCAAATCCTCGTCGAAAATACCACCGCACGTTGTCAGAAACGATACTCAATCTGGAGGACAAAGTGCGTCCATTTACGATTGTTGATGCCACCGTTGGCCTGATTGGTCCAAGTACCCGCCGTGGTGTGCCGACCCGAATGGACCTGATTCTGACAGGCTGGGATTGTGTTGCTCTTGATGTGGTACTAACGAAGATGATGGGATATAAAGTCAGCGACATTCCACATCTGAAGTTGGCCTCGCAGCGCCGGCGACTGCCCGACATTGTTCTTCACGGCGACTATGATTGGGATACGTTGCCCTCATTCCACTGGCCCTTGGAAATCAACACTACCAGGCGCCTTGCTGCCTGGCTGGAATCAACCTGGCTGGAAGATTGTGTGTTGTTCCAGTGGGTAGAAAACTGGCTCGAAAGAATGTATCACCACGTTACCTTTTTCCGCAATCGAAAGAAGTTGTTCAGCGGCCCTTGGATGGAATATGAACGCGCAATGAAAAGCACAAGGCCTGAGCAATAGCTGGAATACACACAATGATAAAAGTTGAGATGCATTCTCATACATACTTTTCCCAGGATGGGTTCACAACCCCGAAGACACTGGCAAAGCAGTGCCGAAAGAAAAAAATAGATTGTGTGTGCCTCGCCGACCACGACACTATGGCTGGAGTGATAGAGTTTAGCAGGCAAGTGCCCGTAAAAATTATTGCAGGCCAGGAGATTACAACCGGTCAGGGTGATGTGATAGGTTTTTTCTTAAAAGAGGAGATTCCATCAGGTTTGGGGCTTGAGACTACAATTGAGAAAATCAAAGCTCAAGGCGGAATAGTTTATCTGCCTCATCCTTTTGATGAATTTAGAAAATCAGCGGTCAAACTAAAAGATGCCGAGAAAATAAAAAGCCGCATTGACGTGATAGAGGTCTTCAATTCACGCACGTTCAATCCCAGATATAATACAATGGCTCTGGAATTTGCCCGGAGAAACGACATTATTATTGCCGTCGGCAGTGATGCTCACCACCCGCTCGAACTTGGCAATTCCTGTATGCAAATGACCGATTTTGACGGCCCCGAGAGTTTTCTGGAAAGTCTGCGGGGGGCAGCGTATGTAACTAAGAGGTGCCCATTTATCATTAGACTTTATTTAAAGGCCTTAAAGATACTCACAGGAAAACCATAATGGGCATGGTACTGGTAACAAATGCCGGCGAACGCAATGTGGTAGCTGCGGTTCGCAGTCTGGGTAGAAAGGGAATTGAGGTCGTTGGCTGTGAAGACTCTCGTGTTGCAATCAGCTTCTTTTCCAAATATTGTCGAAAGGCATTGGTCTGCCCTTCACCCAAAACGGCCCCTGAACAGTGGCTTCAATGGCTGCTGAATGAATTGGCCGAACACCGGTATGATATGTTAATGCCGATGGATGACGAGACGGTTTATATCGCTTCGAAAAACCGGGATTTGATCCAAAAGTATACCAAAGTACCTGTGCCGGATTTCACTACGCTGATGAAAGCAGGGAACAAAGCTCAAACCGTGCAAATTGCGATGCAGCAGGGTCTTGAGTGTCCTAAGACTTTCTTTATCGAAGATGTTAGCAAAGTAGAGCAGAAGGCGGATGAATTGGGCTTTCCGGTAGTTATCAAGCCCAGGGAAAGCTCCGGCAGCAGGGGAATAGTTTACGTGCAGCGAAAAGACGAACTTGTTGAGAATTATTTGAGAATTCACTCGAAATATCCATTTCCAATGATTCAGGAATATATACCACCCGGAGGACAGGCTTGCGGCGTTTTTCTTTTGTTCAATAAAAATTCTGAGCCCAGAGCTGTTTTTGCGCACAAGAGGTTGCGGGAGTTCCCTTTAAGGGGGGGGCCAAGTACTCTTAGAGAGAGTATCTATAAACCTGAACTGGTGGAAATGGCCATAAGGATATTAAAGGCGATGAAATGGTATGGCGTGGCGATGGTGGAATTTAAACAGGACCTGCGAGACGGGCGGTTTAAGATAATGGAAATCAATCCGCGCTTTTGGGGGTCATTGCAGCTGTCCATTCTGGCAGGGGTCGATTTCCCATACCTGCTCTATAAGATGGAAATGGACGGCGATATTGAGCCTGTAACAGAATATCAGGAGGGCGTCAGATGTCGTTGGCTGCTGCCAGGAGATATGCTGCATTTTATTTGCAATCCGAAACGATTTCAGCTTGAGCCCAGTTTTTTTGATTTCTCCAGGAACAACAGGCAGGATGATTTCGTGTCCTGGCAGGACCCGGGACCGACACTTGGGTTTTTCTTGGCTGTTCTAAAAAATCTGTTCAACCTGGATAAATGGCGAGATGTGTTCGGAAGGTAAAAGCTTAAATACCTGAGACTATCCCGATATCCCTTAATACCTTAATTATGGGAGCGAATCTTATTTTTTCCAATAAACTTGTAGTTCTGGCTTTGCCATTTCTACAGTTATAGTAATGTCTGAACCTTCGATTGGCGGGTAAGTTTGGGATTTGAGGTATTTCCGGGCCGATTTCATACGGGTGAATGTAGAACATTACAGGTTGGTTTTGCTTATTAAGTTTTGAGAAGAAATATTTTGTTAGCCACAATGGATAAAATCGAAAATATCCACCACCTCCGAATGGAATACGTTTACCTAATAGTTCAATGGTTGACATTGGAAATTCTATTAGCCCGTTTGCTAATTTGTGGATAGAAGCGTCAGCATTTTTTATGCCATAAACATCATGCAGCCCGAATGGATAGATACTTGAATCGTAAACAAAGCCTGTCTCTTTCAAAACGTCCAGTGCCCAAATTGACGATTTCGTGATCGAAAAGTCAGGGGCCCTGAACCCATAGACCCTTTGCCCGCAAACATCTTCAAGCCGACGCTTCGCTGCCGATATTTTCTCCTTGAATTCGTCTTTGTCAATCCCGAAAATGCGAAGATGGGCATAATTATGGCAGGCAATTTCGTGACCGGCCTGAGCAACTTTCTTGACTAAGCTGGGAATATCATGAGCGAGTCTGCCAACGAAAAAGAATGTCGCTTTGACGTTCACCTCATCAAGGATTTCGAGCAAAACATTAGTGTTTTGCTCAATTTCACGATTTTCCTCGGGCCGATTGATATATTTGTCGGGTATGTGAAAGCTCTGTATGTTGGATTCGACAAAACCTTCAACATCGATGGAGAAGGCGTTCGTGACAGGGTTGTGTAAAGTTTTTTTCAAATTTACTCTCATTAGGGCATGTACAACCTGCCCGTCATCTTGTGCATTAACTTCAAAAGATTTACTTATGTGGTGCTTAATATATAATGGGCAGTACCATCAGTCAAGTAATATGAGCACTACTGCTCTGTGACTACTCAACTGATGAGCTGTCATTGCGAGCGAAGCGAAGCAATCTCAACTCATCGAAGGTCCGAGATCGCTTCGTTGCTTACGCTCCTTGCAATGACAGTTCCTCAAAGCACAAGTCACAGAGCACTACGCGGCGGAGTTCAACGGGCCGAAATTTGCAGAGTGTGGATTAGTGGGTAATCTTATCAAGCGAATCTTGGATATTTTTATTTCCTTGCTTGCCGGGGTAATTCTGTCCCCCGTTTTTCTGGTTGTTATGGTCGCTGTTCGTTTGACCAGCAGGGGGCCGGCCGTTTTCAAGCAGCAGCGGGCAGGCAAAGATGGTAGGCCGTTTGTCTTTTATAAGTTCCGCACAATGGCAGTTGATGTGGACCCGTTTGACCCCAGTCCAAAATCCGGCGATGACTCAAGATTAACCAAAGTGGGCAAGTTCCTCCGCGAATATTCGCTCGACGAGTTACCGCAGCTTTTCAATGTTCTCAAAGGTGATATGAGTATCGTCGGGCCTCGGCCACTCTATATAGAGCAGATGAAGGAGTGGGACCAGAGACAAAAGAAAAGACTGCTCGTAAAACCTGGAATTACAGGCCTGGCCCAGATTTCCGGCAGGGGCGCGCTGACTCGCGAAGAGAAACTGGAACTCGATGTAAAGTATGTTGAAACTGCCAGTCTTCGGTTAGACTTGAAAATAATTTTTATTACTATAGTCAAGGTATTTAAACACAAAAGTATTTACGAAAAAAGGTATTCTAATGCCGAAGAAACTCGTGGAAAAAGTGAAATGTGAAGGCGAGTAATGAAATCACTCTCAAAGAGGGAAAAATACCTTTGAGAAATTGGTGGAAATACTCAAAACACTCTTTGGTGCCAAGAAAATCACTCTATATGGTTCAACAACATGCAACGAACTCTATAAAAGCTCTAATACTGTTGTAAGTTACCTCTAGGCTGCGATCACTGTGTGATCAGACCTATTATTTGTCGCAATGGTTTCGCAGACATATAAATTACTGGGTACTCCATGGCTGTCCACTTGCTTGATAAACTCAAATCCGCACTTCCGGTAAAGACAATTCGCAGGTTCGTTAGTGCCTGCGACCAAAACTTTGACCTTCTCTATTCCAAGACTAAGGCAGTGTTCAAGCCCCTTGTCTATTAACATGGAACCTATACCCATTCTCCGGGCTTCTGGGGCTATGACAATCGACAATAACTCCGGTTCCGGCAACTCCGTCTTGTCGGTCTTACTTGGGTATAAAAGTGTCTCACACACCCTCTTAATCCGACCAAAAGAAGACATTTTCTTGGCCAGTATGAGTGTGAAGCGCAATCCTTTTTTCTTCAACACAGATTTATACAGGCTGCCAAGATGAGAACTAAAGGCGACAAATCCCAGAATCTTGTCAGGTTTATCCGGCGAGGTGCATACAAAACCAAAAGCGTGTTCGCTTTCTGCAATCGCTTCGTAAAGTGCGGTGACAAAATCAAGACCGAGCGAACTTATAAAGCCCGTCCTGATACCCTCAATGTGCAGCATGGCAACTTGGCCAGCGTGTTCAGCCTTCGAAGGCAACACCTCAAACTCAGATGGAAATTTGTAGCCAAGCCAGGTTTCAGACTCCGTTTTAACTATATCCCAGAAATCAGGGATGTTTTGCGAGTTGTCCAGTGTCGCTAAATCACCGGAAGAGATAGTTGGTACTTCAATGACGGCAGTTTCCATGATATTTATTCCTTCACCTTTATCTAGCTAATTTTTTGTAACTTGTTACTCAAAAGCTACTTATTAGCGGACCATTTTGGCAGCGAGCGGCCGTCACGCCCATTACAAGCGCAGACTTATCGCTCAAAGGTGAGTTTTCTTTTCCCCATAGGTCAGTTTTCCGCCCCCCAAAGGCGGCATAAGCTGTAGGTTAGATCCTCAGCTTGGTGGTATTGTATCAAAAGTACGCGTACCTGTCAAGCATTTTTTATACTATTTTTGGCAGGGCTATTTAGAGTCTTATTAGATTATGAAAAGATTATCGGATTTAATTGTTGCTATTCTCGCGATTTCCCTGCTTTTGCCGGGTTTTTTCGTTATATTTCTGGCTATCAAGCTATCGAGCAAGGGAGCGGCTATATTCAAACAGGAAAGAGCAGGCAGGGGTGGTAAGCCGTTTACGTTTTATAAGTTTCGGACGATGCGGACGGATGTGGACCCGTTCGGGCCAAGCCCAAAATCCGGTGATGATCCGAGGCTCACTAAAATCGGCAAGTTCCTCCGCGAATATTCGCTCGACGAGTTGCCGCAGCTTTTCAATGTATTAAAAGGTGATATGTCACTGGTCGGGCCTCGGCCACTCTATATAGAGCAGATGAAGGAGTGGGACCAGAGACAAAAGAAAAGACTGCTCGTAAAACCCGGAATTACAGGCCTAGCCCAGATTTCCGGCAGGGGGGCGCTAACTCGCGAAGAGAAACTGGAACTCGACGTGCAATACGTTGAGAAGGCAAACCTCCGGCTTGACCTTAAAATTATCCTCATTACCATCGTCCAGGTCTTTTGCCGCAAGAGCATTTATGAAAAGCGTTACTCGATGACCGAAAAAACCCGTGGACAAAATCACAGATAATTGCTACACTGCGTTGCTCAATATCAACCAATAAAGCGATTACTATGACACGAGAGAAGATAAAATACCATACGGATATCGAGCAACTGGAGCAGTTGGCGACTATCGAGCGTGAACAGCTAAAGCTCGTTACCGACAGATTTGCTTTTCGCGCCAACGATTATTATTTATCCCTGATTAACTGGAGCGACCCGGACGACCCCATAAGGAAGATTATCATTCCTCACGTCAAAGAGCTCGATGAATGGGGCAGGCTGGATCCCTCCGATGAAAAGGCTTATACCATCATTCCGGGCCTGGAACACAAATATTCTTCCACGGCTCTTCTGCTGGTAAGCAATGCTTGCGAAGGTATTTGCAGGTATTGTTTCAGAAAGCGGGTATTTATTGACCGGCAGGCCGACTATCTTAGCGATTTACCTGCTGCTCTCGACTATATCACCGAGCACACGGAGATAACCAATGTGTTAATAACCGGAGGTGACCCTCTCTGTCTGAAGACTTCAAAACTTGGTGAAATTATCCACCGACTCAGGGCTATCGACCATGTCAGGATTATCCGGATTGGCACGAAGATACCTGCTTTCAATCCCTACCGCATCATCGAAGACTCAGAATTGCTGGAAATGATTAAAGCCTATAGCAAGGGTCAAAAGCAGATTTACATAATGACGCACTTTGTTCACCCCCGAGAACTCACGGACGTTGCTAAAACATCGGTACACATGTTGCTGCAGGCCGGCGCTATTGTTGCCAACCAAAGCCCGCTTATCCGTGGAATAAATGATGAACCCGATACCTTAGCCGAATTGTTCGCGGAGCTGTCATTTATTGGCGCGGTGCCCTATTATGTTTTTCAATGTCGGCCGGCGCTGGGTAACAGAGCGTACATGGTACCTGTAGAAGAGGCTTACGAGATTTTTGAATCGGCCAGGTCGATGGTTTCCGGGTTGGCTAAACGTGCTCGATTCGTGATGAGTCATTCAACAGGTAAGGTCGAAGTTGTGGGAATGAATGAAAGTACTATTTACTTCAAGTATCACCGCGCTGCTGATGACGCAGACAGTGGCAAATTTATGGCGTTGGCTCGTAATCGACAAGCTTATTGGTTCGATGATTACGAGGAAATAATAGCTGGCTATCCCCTCGATTTGCCATACAGGGCATACGGACCGCAGTAACCAAACTACGAGACAAGTAAAGGATCGAAGCTCCGCAAGCCGGGGCTTTTTTTATGACTACGGTGTGACCTCAACCGTGGTCTTTCTTTTTAAAAACCCATAGGTGAAAAATGGTGTAACAGCAGCAAATATCGCGGTGACCGCCAATAATGGCCAAGTGACCGAAAGTCCGTAACCGGCGGCTGCGCAGAAGAACTCGACTGCCACCATAAGACCAACCGGCAGTATCACCGCTCCGAACAGCCATTTTCCTTGAGGGGATTTGACTGGTAAAAAGTGGTGAATGTAACGAAGCCATAGCATCGTAAAAAAAAGGTATGCACACACAAAGATGATTATATCGATTCGTGGCCCCTGAACGACCGGATGTGCCCTTAAGAGATTAGTCATCGCAAAAATACCACCGCCGGTAATTACCAGCGAAGCAGGCCAGAAGTTCACAAAAGTGAGAATTGCAAGGCCCGTTACAGCCCCAGCCAGGTCCGCGAAGAAATCATACACGTCCGCGTTTCGGCCCACGTACATCTGCAGCCATTCGTCGATAGCCCCGTACCAAACCACGGCAAAAAGAATCCACCATGCAGCAGGTTTGCGCCAGTTCACTTTTTTGGCAGGGTTGACCGTAAACCACAGAAGAAAGGACAGGAATAGATAGGCCGCAAAATGCATCGCTTTGTCCGAAACGGCCATCTGGCCGACCCATCGGGGAATCTGAGGAATAGGGATATGAGTTCCGATAAACATCGCCGGCCAGTACAGCAATAAGGTGCCAAGTACAAGTTTTTGTCGTCGTGATAATGCCAACTATTTCCTCCGGACTACTGGATTTTGCTATATCTATTATTTCGAGTTTTAGGTCCACGACCTTTAATTCTTTCTCGATTTCGCATATTATATCGGCACAGCCAGTGCGTTTACGTCTGTGGGCGATACTGTGTTCGGTTTCTAATCGGACTAAGATTTTAATTTCGGAAGGTACCTAATGAAGCATGTCCTCTTAATTACGATGGCTTTTGCTCTGCTTTTGCCCGTTGTGTCTGGGCAGAGCCGCAGCCGAAAAGGAGCGTTAAGGATGATACAATTACCCCAGCCAAAGCTCAACGGTCCGGTAAGCCTTGAACAGGCACTTGCTAAAAGACGCAGCATTCGCAGCTTCAGTTCACAGGCCCTGAGCTACCAACAGCTTGGCCAACTCGCCTGGGCGGCACAGGGGATAACCGAACAAAGCCGCGGCCTGCGCACAGCGCCTTCAGCAGGTGCTATATATCCGGTAACGCTGTATCTTGCGACAGAACAAGGCCTGTTCGTTTATAATCCCCAGGACCATACACTCGTTGAGACCATTGACAAGGATATTCGCACCGAGCTGTCCAAGGCGGCGCTAAATCAAAGATTCGTAGCCCAGGCAGCCTGTGACATTATTATCGCCGGTTCAGTTAAGGACGTCGCAGCCAGGTATGGAAAAAAAGCGCGGACCTATACGATTTTAGAAGCCGGCCATATCGCCCAGAATGTATTGCTACAGGCGGTGGCCTTGGACCTCGCGGCTGTACCTGTTGGTGCTTTCAATATGGGCCCGGTCAAAAGATTGTGTCGAATGACTACAGACCTGGAACCTTTCTACATCATTCCGGTGGGGTATCCAACGACGCCGAAGCTCAAAGAAGGTAATGATAAAGGAATCGAAAAAGCTTCCCGGGCCCAAAAGAAAAAAGCTGTTTTTATCATTGCACGTTCGAGGTTCCGGGACCAGGAACTCTTCGAGACCCTGATAATACTTGAAGATGTCGGTGTCCAGACGACCATAGCAAGTTCAAGAACAGGCACAATCAGGGGAATCTTAGGCGGCAAAGCTCAGTCGCAAATTTTAATAGGTGAAATAGATGTTAATGATTTTGACGCTGTAATATTTATTGGCGGTTCCGGTGCACACGAGTATTTCGATAATCCCGTGGCCCACAGCATTGCAAGAGATGCTAAAGAACAGGGAAAGGTTCTCGCGGCCATTGGCATCGCGCCGGCAATACTTGCAAACGCGGGAGTTCTACAAGATGTCAGGGCGACAGTATTCCGCTCCCAGAAGCTCCAGTTGAGAAAATCAGGCGCAGAGTTTGTTGAAACTAAGGTCCAGCGGGACGGGCTTATAATAACCGCCTCAGGCCCAGAAGCCGTAAAACAATTCGGCCGGACCATCACCGAAGCCTTGAACGACAATTGAGTTGCAGCCGCTAATAACCGGTTCTTAAAGCCGAAATGATTAACGGCCGATAATAGCTATATGCCTTCGATACAGCTAAGCTCGATTAAAGAACAACTCCATGAGTTTCCCATGGGCCGTCTTGCGGGGCAGTTCCTCGATTACCTCAGCATAGAGGCAGGCTTGTCGGAGAACACTATCCTGGCTTATGGCAGGGACCTCAAGGACTTCGTAGCTTTTGGCATGAGTCGAGAAGTCCGGGATGTAAAAGCCGTCAAGCCCTCGCTGATTCAGGAGTATTTGATAAAACTTTCCAAGGCGGGCAAGGCCGAGTCGTCAATCAAACGGGCGCTGATAGCGGTACGAATGCTGCTTAGATTTGCCCGCCTCCAGAACCTGATAGAAGATGACTTCAGTGGAATTCTCGAAGGGCCTAAATTGTGGCAAAGGCTGCCCGTGGTTTGCAGCAAAGAAAAAGTCCTCGACCTGCTCAATGCACCTGACGCAGAAGAGGAATTTTACCTGCGTGACAAAGCCATGCTGGAACTGCTCTACGCTACTGGTTTGCGCGCAAGTGAACTGGCGTCTCTAAAGACAACCGACCTTAATAAGGACATAGGCTACCTGCGCTGCCTCGGCAAGGGTAATAAAGAACGCATAATCCCGGTTGGCAGAATCGCTATAGCCGCTGTTATCGAATATCTTGAAAACCTCAGGCCGACTCTGCATAAATCGTTCAGCGGTGACTGTCTGCTTTTGTCGCGAACCGGCAGGCCGTTGGGCAGGATAGAAATCTGGCGGCTTATAAAGAAATATGCCGCTCGCGCCGGGATGCCCAAAAACCTCAGCGTCCATACCCTCCGCCATTGCTTTGCTACCCATCTTCTGGCCGGCGGCGCCGACCTGCGAAGTGTCCAGGAAATGCTCGGCCATGTGGACATCTCTACCACGCAAATCTACACCCACGTCGACCAGGAAAGGCTCCGCAAAATCCACAAGCAGTTCCACCCCCGCCCCTGAACAGCACCTGTCGCTTTTGGGTTTACAATCACCCGGTTTGTTTTTATCATTGCAACTCCTTCGAAATAAACTGATTTGTTGAGGTTTTTGCTGTGAAAATAGTCGCTGATACGAATATCCCTTTTGTAAAGGAATGCTTTTCATCGGTAGGGCAGGTTACGCTCATGCCCGGCCGGGAAATGACAGCCGAAGCTGACGCACTTTTGGTACGAAGTGTCACTAAGGTCAATGAACAATTGCTTGCCGGCAGCAAAATCAAATTCGTAGGCACCGCGACCATAGGTTTTGAGCATATCGACGTCGATTATTTAGAGCGAAACGGGATAGGTTTTGCCTCAGCTCCCGGCTCAAACGCCAATTCCGTTGCCGAATATGTAGTGGCTGCGCTGCTTGAGATTGGGCAGAAGTTCAGCTTCGATCTCCAGGGCAAATCTATCGGTATCGTCGGTGTCGGTAACGTCGGCAGCAGGGTAGATACCAAGTGCCGCGCCCTTGGAATGAAACCAGTCCTCAATGACCCGCCTTTGAAAAGACAAACCGGTGACGAAAAGTATCGACCGTTGGAAGAGCTTTTCGACTGCGATTTTATAACCCTTCACACCCCGCTGACATTCGAAGGACAGGATAAAACCTTTCATCTTGCTGACGATGAATTTTTCAAATTACTAAAGCCAAGTGTTGTTTTCCTGAATACTTCACGCGGAGGTGTGGTAGATACGACTTCGCTTAAAAAAACCATAAAGAACGGGAAAACTCAAGCCACGGTGCTCGATGTCTGGGAAAACGAGCCTGATATTGATACTGAGCTGCTTGAAATGGCGGATATCGGCACTCCCCATATCGCAGGTTATTCATACGACGGCAAAATCACTGGTATGATTATGATATATGAGGCCTTGTGTAAGCACTTCGGATTTAAACCGGAGCATACCATTGATGACTTCTTACCGGAACCGGAAGTGCCTGAGATAAAGGTACAGCCGGAAGAATACGCCGAACAGGAAATCCTAAAAGCTGCCGTCGAAGAAATCTATAAAATAAGACAGGATGATAAAAGATTAAGGGAGATTCTAAATATGCCGCTGGGAAAAAGATGTGCGACGTTCGATAGGCTCCGCAGGGAATACCCAATCCGCAGCGAGTTCCAGAATACAACCGTTATTTTTAGTGACAGACACAGTGACGTCGCTGAGAAACTGAGGGGAATCGGGTTCAAAGTGAAAAACGTGGATGAGTAGTATAAACAATATAGTCGAATGGGCCGGCGGTAAGCTGGATTTTACCAGTGGGACTCTGGTGATGGGCATTCTCAATGTCACGCCGGATTCCTTCAGCGACGGCAGCCAATTTCTCGAGCCTGCAAAGGCCGTTGAGCATGGCGTCCAAATGGCTCAGGAGGGTGCTGCGATAATAGATGTGGGCGCCGAATCAACCCGTCCCGGCTCCGAGCCGGTTTCAGTCGCTCAGCAGATTGACCGCGCCGTACCGGTCATAGAAGCCCTGGCCAAAAAAGTCGACATTCCAATCAGTATTGATACATATAATGTCGAAATCGCAAAGTCTGCCCTGGTTGCAGGGGCATCGATTATCAACGATATTACCGCTCTTGCGGATAATGATATGGCTCGATTAGCCGCCGAAGAGGATATACCTGTTATTTTGATGCACATGCAGGGAACGCCCACTACCATGCAGAAGGAGCCGAAATATGATGATGTAGTAGCAGAAGTCCTGCAGTTTCTCAAAGAGCGCGCTCAAAAAGCCCGGGAGTTCGGCATTGACTGCGAGAAAATCTTTATCGACCCGGGTATCGGTTTCGGAAAAACGCTCGAGCACAATCTAAAATTACTGAAAAACATTGATAAGTTCGTCAACAGCGGCTATCGTGTCCTTGCAGGAACCAGCAGAAAGAGGTTCATCGGCGCCATAACCGGCAGGCCTCCCCCTGCCGACCGTGTTTTAGGCACCGCTGCGACTGTTACCCTTTGTGTTGAAAAGGGTGTGTCTATAGTGCGTGTACACGACATTGCTAATATGATAGATGTTGTTAAAATTACTCAGGCAATTAACAAAGCATAACAAAAAGGAGTTCGTTCAATGGTATCCTCGCATCTAATGATAGTTTTGCTTGTTATCATAGGCTGCGCGACGACCCTTGCAGTCATTGTCATTGCCGTTCTGGAAGCCAGGCGAATGGACCAGGGCAGGGGTTCTATGTTAAGCCGCAAAAGCCCGCCTGAGAATCAATAACACCATCGCCAGTCTTATTTGCAGTTGTCCGGAGGGGTTTTTGTATAAGGGCGTATTGCTGATATTAAAGCGCTAGTTTAAGCACGTCATCGGTGTTTTTAACGAAGCTGAACTTCAGGCCTTTCTTGGCTTCAGCAGGCACTTCCGGGATGTCTTTTTTATTCCTTGCCGGCAGAATTACTGTTTTTAAACCTGCCTGTTTGGCTGCGAGGATTTTTTCCTTCAAGCCGCCTATAGGAAGCACCAGTCCCCGCAGTGTTATTTCACCGGTCATGGCCACATCCGGGCGGGTCGGTTTCTTAAGCAGGGCTGAAACCAGAGATGTGAACATCGCGATACCAGCGCTTGGTCCGTCCTTTGGAATAGCGCCAGCCGGAACGTGAATATGATAGTCATACTTGTTTAACGACTCGCTAGCCATGCCGAGTTTTTTGGCATTGGATTTGACCAGCGAAAACGCGGCCTCGGCGCTTTCCTTCATCACATCACCGATTTGTCCGGTCAGGCGCAGCTTTCCTTCACCGGGCATAATCGCTGATTCGACAAAAAGTATCTCGCCTCCGTACGGAGTATAAGCCAAAGCAGTCGCAACTCCTGGAATTCCGCTCCGCATAGCAAGTTCAGACTCGAATTTTACCGGACCGAGGATTTTTGCGATACTGCTTTTGCCGATAGTTGCCTTTCGTTTTGTTCCCTTTGCAATTTCCGTCGCGATTGACCGGCATACCGAAGCAATGTCCCGTTCAAGATTTCTCACCCCCGCCTCGCGAGTATAGTTGTGGATAATCTCTGTCAGCGCCTCATCTTTGATGGTCAATTGAGTTTTACTCAGACCATTTTCCTTAAGCTGTCGCGGCACCAGATATTTTTTCGCTATCTGCAGCTTTTCATTTTCCGTATAGCCCGGCAGCTCGATGACTTCCATCCGGTCATGCAGGGCGGGAGGAATAGGCTCGGCATAATTAGCTGTCCCGATGAACATTACTTTCGACAAATCGAAAGGCTGGTCAAGATAGTGGTCTGTGAACGTATTGTTCTGTTCAGGGTCCAGCACTTCAAGCAGGGCACTGGCCGGGTCGCCCCTGAAATCAGCCCCGATTTTATCCAGCTCATCGAGCATGAACACCGGGTTCTTGCTCTTGACTTTTCTCACCTCCTGCAGGATTCTGCCCGGCAGGGCCCCTATATATGTTCTGCGATGCCCGCGAATATCGGCTTCATCTCTTATTCCGCCAAGTGATATGCGCACGAACTTCCTGCCCATGGCGCGAGCTATCGATTTGCCCAAAGAAGTCTTGCCAACACCGGGCGGGCCTATGAAACAAAGTATCGGACTTTTGCCTTTTGGGTTGAGCTTGCGCACAGCCATGAACTCAAGGACGCGTTTTTTCACTTTTTTGAGATTGTAATGGTCGCGGTTAAGTATCCGCTGGGCCTTGTTTATATCCAGTTGGTCTTTGGTTTGAATTGCCCACGGCAGTTCGCACACCCAGTCAAGATATGTCCTGATTACACTGTACTCAGGCGAGACAGGCGGAATCTTACTCAACCTCTCAAGCTCCCGCATAGCTTCAGCCTCGACCGTCTTGGGCATCTTTGCCTTTTTGATATTCTTTTCAATCTCCCTCAGTTCTTCAGTCTGACGGTCTTCATCACCCAGTTCAGATTGAATCGCCTTAAGCTGTTCCTGCAGGAAGTACTCTCTCTGATTCTTGTCGACCGACTCTCTGACTCTTCCCTGTATTTTGTGACTCAATTCAAGCACTTCAAGCTGGTCGGCCAGGGCTACTGATATACTTTCGAGTCGCTTGGAAGAGTTCAGTTCTTCAAGAAGCTGCTGTTTTTCCGGAATCTTCAGGTTGAGATTCGCCGCCAGAAAATCCGCCAATGCCGATGGATTCTCAATGTTTTCAAGCAGGACAATCGCCTCTTCAGGCACATTCGGACTCAACTCAATCACGCGACTCGCGGCCTGACGCACGCTCACCATCAGTGCCCTTAGCTTCTTCGTTGTCCTGACTCTAACCTGCAGCGGCTCGACCTTCGCCCTCAAATAAGGTTTGGTAGATATGCCGCGGGTGATGCGAAATCGTCCGACCGCATGGACCACGATATGCACGGACCCCTGCGGTAGTTTTATGACCTTCAAAACCGTTGCCGCTGTTCCGACAGTATAGAGGTCTGCAAACTTTGGTTTGTCGGTTTTCGGATTGTGCTGAGTAACCAGTCCGATTAGCGTGTCGTTAGGCTTGATTTTCTCAAGCAGTGCTTTGCTGCGGTCTCTTCCAATTGCTAATGGTGTTACGGTGCCCGGGAATACAACCGCGTTGCGAATCGGCAAAATACCCAAATCTGTCGGCACCTCCAGTTCCTGCCCCTGCCCTCGCAGATGTTCGTTCTCCTGCTCGAGGAACAAATCAATGTCTGTAGGGTCATCAGCCTCAGGTTCGGTAACCCAGATACTGTTTGGATATAAAAGAGTTTTTAACCTGCTTGCCATAGCTTAAAAATCACCATTACAATACTTTGAAGAAATGATAAACGATGAGCGGGCTTAGTGCAAACAGGAATTGAGTGTTCGGCGCAGCATTGCTGCCAAAGGACTTACAAGAAAAATAGAGCTGGACGTGGTGACTGCGGCAAAAGCGCATATCACCACGCCAAACTCCCCGTCCTTTGCTATCGTTTTGAGGTTAGTACGGGAAGCATTCCGGCTCGGGCTCATTGCTGTCGCTTACAAGCAGTATTCCTAATCCGAAATCGAGTGACGCTTCCAGTTCCGGTTCAGGCGGCTCAGCATCGAGCAAGACGAGTTGTGGGCTTGAACCGTAGCTCGCAAATGGAACCGTAACGGCAAACACAGCGGCCAGAACCACCGCCGAGACTAACCATCTTGTTAAAGGCACCTTCATAATAGACCTCCACCAAATGTACGCACGTGCTCTCGGTCTTTTTTTACACTCCTTCGGAATAGGTATTAAGGACAGGTTTGATAACAATTGGACTCGATATGCCGCTTGGAAGCATCTGGTCTGGGTCCGGTGTAATCTCTATTGTACCCACATCTCCGGCCTCGGTTGTCTCGGAACCGCCGTCGCCAAGAGTAGCACCGATATTCGTCACGTAACCGCTGCTCCACCATGTGGTATCGCACATCGAGATAATCGTGCCGTCTATCTGTGTATTGCCTCGCACATCCACGATGCCGCCGACAATCGCACCGGTCAGAACATTATTGTCGCCCTGTTGCGGGTTGGTGTTTCCAAGATTTACATTGAAATGCGGCGCCAGCACCGTAGCTTCCTGGTAAGACGACTGATTATTGAAGGTCGCCGCACCCGTAAAATACAGAACGTTGTGCTTCCACTTGAACCGCTGGGGCACGTCTGTAACAATCGTGCCGTTAAAGGTACAATCCTCGAACCGAACGTTATTGTAATGGTTGTCTCCGCTTTTGTAGCAGTCTATGTACAAAACGCCCTCGAAGGTGCAGTTCCTGAACAGTGCGTTGCGGTTGTCCGGCAGTCTCACGTCTTCCAATGTCGCGCCTTCATAAACATGGCGATTAAGCCTTCTGTTCCAGGTGCTGCCTGGAGTGCCGTCTCGCGGCACTGAATATCCCCCATCACTTGAAGAAGCGTGCGGAAAATATTCAACCTCAATAGTACTTGAAGAACTTAGGTTTGTAAGCCCGGAATTATAACCGTCCGTATCGTAATCACTGATGTCCATTCCCGGCATATCGTCATAGCCATGCTGGCCGTAGTTGATGTTTTCGTGGTAGCCCTGAATCTCATCGCCGGGGCCGTAGTAGCGGTCCTCGTAATTGGTCCCGAGAGGGTTCCCGTTAACGTCGACCGGATTGCCGTCCCCATCGAGGGTCTCCAAGTCAAATGCGCCGGCGTTATCAATGTCCTCGAGGTCCAGTACGATGTTGATTGTATCCTCTACCCTTGAGTCGTCTGTCATATTGAACGGGGATATGTCTGTTCTGTTCCATGAACTATAGATGTCACCATATATTGTTGAGTCGCCCGTAAGCCACATGCGACCTCTGCTGGCGATTGCGTATTGCAGGACTGCACTGTCTTTGCGGATTTCCATATCCATGCCAATCTTTCTTGTGACTTGTCCGCTGTTGCCAATCGCCTCGAATTTTATAGTGAGTGGTTCACTGTTGTAGCGATAGAACCGAAGTCGGAATGATACATTTGAGTTGCCGTAATTAATTGGCCCTGTAATTATCTGTTTGCCGCTGCCGTGTGCATCAGTAAAACCGGTCGGTGCGCTGAAAGCCTGATCGTCAAGGGCAGGTACCTGAGAACAAAAGTCTGCCCATGCCTGGTTCGCCTGTTCGGTTGTTATCGAATTGAACATCGTACTTGGCAGCGAAATGGTCGAAACGACTCGTTTTGCGCATTCAAGTCCCGATTGTGCCGCGTACAAGGCCGTATTGACTTTTCGCTGATTGTCAGCAATTTGCGCATTAGCTCCGCAGAAAGTAGCCATGGAGACAGCCAAAGCAGAGAAGATTGCCACGAATATCATCGAAATGATAAGGGCTGCTCCTCGCCTTTTGAGTTTGCAGCGTTTCATTTTACTATCCTCTGAAATCATTGAGTCAGGCCATGTGCTCAAGCAATCATAAATCGTACACTTCTTGATACGAACTCGGGATGTAATCTATGATGAATTCAGGGCCAAAGCCGGCTGGTACTTCTGTGTCCCCTGTGCGGTTAAACACCAAATCGCTGTTACCGCTAAGGATCATAGGCGTGTCTGAATAATTTAGAACCGAGCCGTTAATTGTTCCGCCGGCGTTACCGAAGAAACCAATGCCGTTGGCGGCGATTGCACCGTTCAATGTCTCGAAATTTCCTCCGAAGCTCACGGCGAAACCCGGAGCCATTAAAAACGTTCCCGTCTCGTTTACCAATTCCCCGAACTGGGCTGGGTCTAAATCGGTAACAGGATAGCTGTCGACAGTACCCAAAAACTGGATGATGTTAGTGCCGGAGTCATCATTGAGGTCTCCATTACCGACTATGATTCCCGTTATCGTAACGTGGCCTGAAAAAGTGACAACATTCGGAACCTCTATAAACAATATACCCTGGACTTCAGTGTCGGCCGAGAAACTTGGATTTGTGTTTGGTGGTATTCTAACGTTTTCATGAACCGTGCTGTTCATGTCTATATCACCCTGAACATAGTGGTCAAAGTAGCTTGGCATCGGTATCGGAAATTCCACCGGTGTATCAACATTTTCCACATGGTCGTAGGCCCCAGGTGCTGTTTCTCCGCCGATTGCCGCCTGACCGCCTTGAAGCTCTGCATAACCATCAGGATTAAGAATTTTTACTTCGCCGGCTATTTGGGAATTACCAATGATCGACAAAGCTTCGTTTGCGTCCATGCTCTCAATATAGACGTCGGATTCCACAGAGATGTTATAGCCCATAAGTTCAATATTACCGCTGAGACTCAGTGGTCCTTTGGTAGCTACCCCGTAGTCAAAAACCAAATGCTCCCGGTAATCGAATTTGTATAGAACCCGAATCTTTCGTTGTAGTCCTAAACCCGTTCCCGTGACGTCCAGTTGCAGAATATAAAAGTTAGCTGTAGGTTGAAGGGATGCTGTAAACGATTGGCCTGCGGCAGTATCGAATGTTATCAGAGGAACTTCAACACTGACCACATCAACTCCGTCATACGTTAAGTTGACAGGAGCACCAGCATTAGACATATCGTTAGCCAAACAATCAAACATGTCAGCAGGCTGTGTATCGAATGGCATGGATACAAACTCCTCACCACTTCCATCCCTCCCCTCCATCCAGTATCTGCATGTTTCCAGACCGGAATGCGCACTTGACCGCGCCAGATTGACCTTGTGCTGGTTACTCGCTATTTGTACATTCGTGTTGCAGAACGATATGAGAGATATCGCAAGTGTCGAAAACAAAAGTACAAAAACCATCGAAATAATCAGAACTATACCACGACTGTTTTGCTTGTGTGCTTTCTTGGGCTTCATGGTGGTCTCCACAGAAAAGTGTTGGATAACATTACCAAAGCCACCTTCTAAATTCTTTCCGCTCCACCTAAAATATAAGAAATAAGTGAGGTTCACCCCAAGGTCGAAACTGTTTATTAATCCAATGGCAGGTCTTATAAAAACGACGCTATAAGCTCAAAAACACTATTTTGCCGTTTCCTGTTCGGCAAAATATGAGCTGCGTGCAAAAGGTGATGAAATGACCCAGCTAAAGCCAATCTCCAGGGCCCGACTCTTCCAGAAATCAAACTTGTCGGGTGGTATATACTCAACCACATCGAGAGAAGTTTGGGAAGGCCTGAGATACTGGCCGATTGTAATACGCTCACAGCCGGCTTGACACAAATCGGTTAGTACTTGTTCCACTTCTGCGTCCGTTTCCCCCAGACCGAGCATTATAGAAGACTTAATGGGTACGTCCGGATATATGGCTTTTGCAAGTCTCAGAAGGTTCAGCGAAAGTTGATAATCACCACCGTTTCTGGCGACCGGATACAGGGAAGGTACCGTTTCGACATTGTGGGCGAAGACGAACGGCAGGGCGTCTTCGAGAATTTGAATTGCCTGTTCCTGGCAATCTCGAAAATCAGGCACAAGAATTTCGAATTTCATATCAGGACATTTTTCACGGACGGTATTGACACAGTCCCGGAAATGGCCGGCTCCGCCGTCAGATAAATCATCTCTGTCCACGCTTGTGATAACCAGGTACCTGAGTTGCATTTTTTCGGCCATCTCAGCCAGCCGGGCTGGCTCGGTCGCATCAGGCGGCTCCGGCTTACCAGTCCCCACAGAACAGAATTTACAGTTTCGCGTGCAGATATTGCCAAGTATCAGCACCGTTGCTGTACTCCGGCTCCAGCACTGACCGCGATTGGGACAATTTGCATTGGTGCATATAGTCTCAAGTTCGAGATTGCTGAGTACGTCCTGAGTGTGAGTAAAACTTTCACCGGCCGGCAGCGGTCTTCTCAACCACGGAGGGAGCTTTCGTCTGCCCTGCGTAGTCCCGATGTCTTCTATCGGGACGAAGCAGGGTCCTCCATTATCTATTTTGCTAAGATGTTCTCGAAGTAACTGTACGAGTTTTTTTCTCACCTTCGCCATCGCAGACTTCTTACCCATTTCCATCGACACCGACGTCATTTCAACGTCATCCAGTCCGCACGGCACGATATAGTCAAAAATACTTAAATCGTTATTCATATTTATCGCCATGCCGTGATGAGTAATCGATTTAGAAACTCGAACACCTATCGAAGCTATCTTTTTTTCACCTACCCACAAGCCGGGATAGCCTTTACGTCTTTCCGACGCAATCCCGAAATCGAAAAGTAATTCAATCCCTATCTGTTCCAGCGTTCGTATATACTCACTTATTCCCAGATGTAATTCTGACAGGTTGAGGATTGGGTAGAATACAATCTGTCCCGGATTATGTGCTGTCGTCCCGCCGCCCCTGCGTATTTCAACGACATCTATTTCTTTAGAGGCCAGTTTTTCCTTATCGACAACAAGCTTGTTTGCACTTTGCCTCGCTCCCAACGTAATGACCGGCTTATGCTCGACGATGAACACGGTGTTTGGAATCTTGCCCTCTCTCCTTTTATCGCACAGTTCTTTTTGTTTGTGAAGAATCTTTGAGTAATCAGCCAGGCCGCAGTCAATAATCTCAAGCTTTTCAGATTGCTTCTTTTTTATGCAACTTTTTGTCATTTCAACTTAGGCCTTTGACCGCGGAAGTGGCGATACCTCGTCCTTGGAAAAGCTTGATTCCGTTGCTCTGCATCAGACCGGTAACGCCTTTATTAAAACCGCCTACGATGGCATCTTTTCTCGACTGCATCTTTTGCCAGTTTGGTGTTACCGAGCCGATTTCAAGACCCATAAGCGGTGCATACTTTGCAAGCGTCAAAAAATGAGCCGAGCCGAGTAAAGCCTTTGACGGGATACACCCTCGATTCAGGCATGTCCCGCCCATCGCGTCTTTTTCCACCAGCCCAACAGAAGCGCCTTTCTGGGCACAGCGAATCGCTGCCGAATACCCGCCAGGCCCGCTGCCTATCACGAAAACATCGAATCTCTCAGCCATTATCAGACCCTCTAATTGCCTGTCTGCTAATCTGTTAGGTCAGTATAACACATAGCTGCAAAACGCAAAAGCTGAACGTAATATCTTTGCAATAAATCGAACAATATCGAAAGGAAAAGGCCTTATCAGGGTCAGTTACTTGCTGATTGTAGCTTGGCTGGCCGGGAAAAATCTCATCGCCCCTGAATCTAATTGCAGAATCAACCCCTTCAATGGGTCAACACCGACGCAACTACCTGTAAATTCCTGGCCGTCATAAACTACTGTCAGTCTTTGCCCCAATTGTGTGCTGAGTTGCCTCCACTTTTCCAGTATCGCCTTGCTGTTGGTGGTTGCTTCTTCAAGCCGGTGTTCTATCGAAGTTATCAGTCTTTTAATGAGCGAGATTCTATCAGAGGAGGTTTGCGTTTCGATGTCGATGCTTGTTGCTGTCGAGGCAAGCTCTGCTGGAAAATCTTTCTGATGGCAGTTAATTCCAACACCGAGAATAAAGACTTTGCCGTATTCGGTTTGCTTTGATTCGAGCAGTATCCCCGCCACCTTCTTGCCGTTCAGGATTATATCGTTAGGCCATTTGACCCTCGCTGTTTCACTTACAGCCTCAGCAACCGCTACCGCCGCCGTTAGTGACAGTAATTCAGCGTTAAGATTTTCATTGGCAAGGACAATTGAACACAGAACGCTTTGCCCCTTACCCCCATACCATTTGTTCCCGCCGCGACCTCTGCCTGATGTTTGTTCTTCAGCAAGGATTACCAGCCCGTCGTTTTTTACATTGCTCGCGTATTCCGCGGCAGCGTCATTTGTGCTCGTAACTGTTCCGAAAACGATTGTCTTTTTGCCGATGCGATGGGTATTCAAACTGTCACGAATCTTATCAGGATCAAGCCTGTCATTTGCCGGCATTATTCAATATTCAATAATCAATAATCACTTTTCTACCTGTCCAGGCCGATATCCACAGCTATAGCCGAGTGAGTAATCGCTCCGACCGCAATGCGGTCAATGCCGCACTGAGCTATTGCCGAGACATTGTGCAGCGAAACATTACCCGAGGCTTCCAGCAGGGGCAGAGACTTTTTGCCTTTACCTCGCATCTTGTTCCGCATCTCAACTGCGTGGTTGAGCTGCCACTGCCCCATATTATCCAGCAGCACGATATCAATGCCGGAAATCTTCAGGACGTGGTTAAGCTGGTCATCCACGTGGTCAACTTCTACCGCAATGAACTTGGCATGCTCAATCTTGCGTGCGTCTTTGATTATCTCTTTTAGCTTTGGGTAAAAATTTCTGCCAAGCTCTGCCAGGTGATTGTCTTTAATCAAAACCGCATCGTACAGACCCAGCCGATGATTATAGCCCCCTCCGCACCGCACGGCGTATTTTTCCAGTATCCGCCAGCCGGGCGTCGTCTTTCGAGTATCATATATTTTTGCTCCTGTTCCCTGAATCGCACGAACGTACTTAGCCGTAGTAGTTGCTATCCCGCTAAGACGCTGCAGAAAATTTAACAATACCCGCTCGGCGCTGAGCATTGCCCGCAAAGGCCCTTCGATTGTACCCAGCTTGCTGCCGACATGAGCCGGTTTGCCGTCCTTGATATGGATTTTCAGCTTCAGCCTTTTGTCATATCTTCTGAGAATCTCAACAGCCACATCCATGCCGCATACCATAATCTCCTCACGCGAGACAATATCCGCCTTGGCAGTCTTGTCCCTTTTCAATAGCAGCTTACTCGTAATGTCCTCGCCGCCGAGGTCCTCGCTGATAGCCAAATCGATTATTGCTTTCACCTTCTCAAGATTGAGCTTTCTCATTACGCCTTCTTTCTATAATCACAGAATTACTTTCTCTGTCTTCTCCTGCTTTTCACAGCCTTGTCCTTTTTTGTCCTGCTTGCCACGACAAGTTCGGGCATGTCTCTCAACTCCCTTAACTGGTCCCGCAGCATCGCTGCCCGTTCGAAATCAAGCGACTCTGCCGCCTCCAGCATCTCCCTTTCAATCTGAGAAGCTAACTCGACCCTGTCATATTCGGCCTCTTCAAACCTGACTGCCTCTCGGGCTGTTTGCCTGGCCTTGACTTGCTCACTGAGACCGCGCCGAATCTCCTTCTTAATCGTCTCAGGCTCAATGCCGTGCTTTTTGTTATATTCCAACTGAATTGTACGGCGGCGACTGGTTTCGTCAATAGCTTTCTGCATCGAGTCGGTGACCCTGTCCGCATACAGGAAAACTGTCGCATCGACATTTCTCGCTGTTCGCCCGATGGTCTGAACCAGTGACGTCTTGCTCCTCAAAAAGCCTTCCTTGTCGGCATCGAGAATCGCCACCATCGAAACCTCCGGCAAATCCAGCCCTTCGCGAAGCAGGTTCACGCCCACTAACACGTCGAAATTACCCATCCGCAAATCTCGCAATATCTCTATCCGTTCCAGCGTGAGTATCTCACTGTGCAGGTAGCGGCACCTGAACCCTTTCTTAACGACATAATCCGACAAATCTTCAGCCATTCTTTTGGTTAGTGTCGTAACCAGCACACGCTGTTTCGCCTTAACTCTGTTTTTAATCTCGCCGAGCAGATGCGGCACCTGGTCCCTTGCCGGGTGCACAAAAATCTCCGGGTCTATCAGTCCGGTAGGCCGAATGAGTTGCTCAACCACTTCACCGTCACACTTTTCCATCTCAAAGAGCGCCGGTGTAGCTGAAACGAATATTACATTTCGCCAGTTGTCCTGGAACTCTTCGAATTGCAGCGGACGATTGTCCAGCGCGCTGGGCAGCCGGAAACCGTGCTCGATAAGCACCTCTTTTCTGCTTCTGTCACCTGCCCACATAGCCCGCAACTGCGGAATGGTGACGTGTGACTCATCGATGAATAACAGAAAGTCATCCGGAAAATAATCAATGAGTGTATAAGGCCTTGCTCCCGGCTTCAGACCAGCCATGTGACGTGCGTAATTCTCAATCCCGCTGCAATAGCCCACTTCCTGAATCATCTCCAAATCATACATCGTCCGGGCTTGTAATCGCTGGGCCTCGAGCAGCTTACCTTCCTGGTTCAAATGCTGCAATTGCTGTTTTAATTCTGCTTTGATACCTTCCACAGCCGGGTCAATTCTGTCTGCCGGCATTATATAGTGCTGCGAAGGATAGATGAAAACCTGCGATTCCGCCGCCAGTATCTGTCCGGTCGTGGGATTAATGTAGTTTATTTTTTCAATCTCATCGCCGAAAAACTCGAACCGTATCCCGAACGACTCATAGGAAGGATGCAGCTCTACAACGTCTCCTCGAACCCTGAATGTCCCTCGCTTGAAATCTATATCATTTCGCGAGTACTGTAAATCCGCAAACCGTCCAAGCAGATGGTTCCTTTCAACTTCATCGCCGACACGCACCGCCACAACCGACGCCTTATAATCCTCCGGAGAACCCAGCCCGAAAATGCAGGATACCGAGGCAACTATAATTACATCTTCTCTCGTCGATAGACTGGTCGTTGTCGATAGCCGCAAACGGTCTAAATCATCATTCTTCGACGCGTCTTTTTCGATGTATATATCACGCTGTGGTATATATGCTTCAGGCTGATAGTAATCGTAATAGCTGACGAAATACTCAACCGCATTATCCGGGAATAGTTCCTTGAATTCCTCGTACAATTGCGCTGCCAAAGTTTTATTGTGCGATATTATCAGTGTGGGTTTTTGAATCTTCGCTATGACATTTGCCATCGTAAAGGTCTTGCCGCTGCCCGTCACGCCCATCAGCATCTGGCATTTCTTGCCCTGCAGCAGACCTTCGGCTAATTTATCAATCGCCTGCGGCTGGTCACCGGCAGGAGCAAATTCACTGTTCAATTTTAATCCGGGCATGTTTTCCTGTTCCGTGCAGACCTTATAAACAACTAATTGTAGGCCGATAGCTCCCCAAAAGCAAGCGTAACAGTATTGCCTCGGCTGCCTAACTATGATTTACACCGGCCCCGGGATGGGTTATAATCATTGGTTCTGAAGAAATGACATAGTTAATTAAGCCTGATTTAGAGAAATGGTCGAAGCGGAATTTACCTCTCGGCCGATTTTTCTTTATGGAGTACGATTTGAATGCCGATTTTTGAATATAAGTGCAGTAATTGCGGTAAGATAAGTGAATTCCTCGAAAAGGCTGGCAATAACGCAAAAAGGCGATGCCTACACTGCGGCAGCAGTAAATTAGACAAGCAATTTTCCGTCTTCGCTGCTCAGGTCAAAGAAGGACAGTCGAAGAAATGTCCGAGCTGCACTGATACAGGCTGTCCCCACGCGAGGGGATAGATGTGATTTCGTCCATAGTAAGAGGTCCAGAAATGGCAGCCAAAGGCTCCTACGATTTTAACGCTATAGAGAAAAAGTGGCAGCAGTATTGGCTGGCCAATAAGACCTTCGCAGCCGTAGATTGCGACAAGTCCAGGCCCAAGTATTATGTTCTCGATATGTTCCCGTATCCCAGCGGCCAGGGCCTGCACGTCGGCCACCCGGAAGGCTACACCGCCAGTGACATCGTCGCACGCTACAAAAGAATGAACGGATTCAATGTCCTTCATCCGATGGGCTGGGATGCGTTCGGCTTGCCCGCCGAGCAGTACGCAGTCCAGACAGGCACTCCGCCTGCCGAAACCACCAAAGCTAATATCAATAACATGCGCCGGCAGATTCAGTCACTGGGCTTTAGCTATGACTGGGACAGGGAAGTCAACACCACCGACCCACATTATTACAAGTGGACGCAGTGGATTTTCCTCAAATTCTTCAACAGCTATTATGATCCCTCTTGGGATAGAGCAGCTGATATTTCGCTTTTAGAAGATGCACTTGCTGAAGAACCCAAACGCCGTATTGAATGGGAGAGTAGCGATTTTCTGTCCATGTTGTATAGAGCTTCAAGGAAATGGGACCAACAAGCAACTACTTTCGATAGTGTGTCTAGCTATTTGCATGGCAATATTTCAACAAAGGCACCAGAAGAACTTTCAGATAAGAATTTAGTTTGGAGAGAAACTCTTGTTCGAAATTTTGTGTCACAGTATCGCCTTGCCTACGAAGCGGAAGTGCCGGTCAACTGGTGTCCGGAACTGGGGACTGTATTGGCTAATGAGGAAGTAATAGGGGGCCTGAGCGAACGCGGCGGACATCCGGTTATCCGAAAACCGATGCGCCAGTGGATGCTGCGAATAACAAAATACGCCGAGCGCCTGCTCAATGGCCTGGAAGAAGTTGACTGGACCGATTCGATTAAGAAACTGCAGTCCGACTGGATTGGAAAGAGCATCGGTGCCCAAGTCGATTTTGCCGTCGATGGCTTCGATGAAGTCTTGAGAGTTTTCACGACACGCCCGGACACTCTCTTCGGCGCTACATATATGGTACTGGCGCCGGAACATCCGCTCGTTGACAAGATTACTACGGCCGAACATAAAAACGCACTATCTAAATATCGCCAAGAAGCCGCTCGAAAGAGCGATTTGGACAGAACGGATTTGGCCAAGGAAAAGACAGGTGTTTTTACTGGCGCTTACGCCGTCAATCCTGTAAATAACGAAAAGATTCAAATCTGGATTAGCGACTATGTCTTAATCAGCTATGGAACCGGCGCGATTATGTCCGTCCCCGCTCATGATGAACGTGACTTCGAGTTCGCAAATAAATTCGATCTGCCGATTATCGCTGTAGTCGAGTCGCCAGACGCTGAGCTTGCACAAGCTGTAAGAAAGGGCGAAGCCTGTTACGTCGGCGACGGAAAGGCGATTAACAGCGGACAGTTTGACGGTCTGACCACAGCCGAGTTCAAAGAAAAGATAACAAATTGGTTAGAAGAAAAAAGCCTGGGCAAAAAGGCTGTAAATTACAAGCTCCGTGACTGGCTTTTCAGTCGCCAGCGTTATTGGGGCGAGCCGTTCCCGCTTCTGCATAAAGAAAACGGAGAATTAGCAGGTATTAGCGAGGCCGAACTGCCTTTAACACTGCCTCACGTTGCCGACTATAAACCGACCGGTACCGGACAGCCGCCGTTGGCTAATGCAGGCGATTGGCTTGACGTCACATTGCCGGATGGCACAAAAGCAAAGCGCGAAACCAACACAATGCCGCAATGGGCCGGAAGCTGCTGGTATTACCTGAGATATATCGACCCGAAAAACGACAATTGCTGTTGCGACACGGATAAGGAAAAGTACTGGATGAACGTCGATTTATATATCGGCGGCGCCGAGCATGCCGTCCTGCATCTTCTATACTCGCGGTTCTGGCACAAGTTCCTGTACGACCTCGGATGCGTCAGCACCAAAGAGCCGTTCCATAAACTCATCAATCAGGGAATGATTCTCGGCGAGGACGGCCAGAAGATGAGTAAGAGTCGCGGCAACGTCGTTAATCCTGACCATGTCATCGCCGGTTACGGTGCCGACTCAATGCGACTGTACGAGATGTTCATGGGGCCGCTCGAAGCCGTAAAGCCCTGGTCAATGCAGGGAGTTGAAGGCGTACACAGATTTCTCCAGCGACTATGGCGGATGGTTATAGATGAAGACACGGATGGCCTTTGCCAACAGGTCACAGAAACCGATGCCGATGAAGCAACGCTTCGGTTGCTGCACCAGACCATCAGGAAAGTTACCAGGGATATAGAAAACTTCGGATTCAACACAGCCATCAGCCAGATGATGATATTGCTCAATCATCTAAGCAAGCAGGATACCCGGCCCAGGGACGTGTTGGAAAAGCTCGTTATGATACTCGCACCCTTTGCTCCACATATTGCTGAGGAACTTTGGTCGAGGCTCGGCCATGACAATACTCTGGCTTACGAAGCCTGGCCGAAATATGACGAAGAATTGGCAAAGGAAAAAGAGTTAGAACTTGCCGTTCAGGTCAACGGTAAGATTAAGGAACGAATTGTCGTACCTACCGACGCTGATGAACAGGCTATAAAGGAAAAAGCATTGGCAAGTACGAAAGTTGCCCAGGCCTTAGCTGGTAAAGAGCCCAAAAAAGTTATCGTGATTAAATCGAGACTGGTAAATATAGTCACTTAATCCTTCAAATTAGCAGATTATTTTCTAATAAATCGATGATTAAACCTGACGATGGATATATTGCTTTTATCGTAAATCCCAAATCCGGCTGCTGTCACAGCGGCCTGCAAAGTCAACTGCTCGAACGGTATTTGGCTGCAAAGGGTTTTGAGGTCAAAGCAAACCTCACCAAATCACTCGAAGATGCCACTGAATTGGCAACCGAAGCTGCCGTCGATTACAATTGTGCCGTAGTTGTAGCTGTCGGCGGAGACGGCACTGTCAGAGAGGTAGCACACGGGTTGGAAGGTTCGGATAAACCGATGCTGATTGTGCCGCAGGGAACCGAAAACCTTCTGGCCAACGAGCTTGGCTATGACCACAAGTTCGAGACGGTAATAAAAACATTCGAAGCGGGCTACACCAGGAACCTGGACCTGGGCAGGGCTAACGGAAAGTGCTTTACCTGTATAGTCGGCTTCGGCTATGACGGTAACGTGGTGGCCAAAGTGCACCGTGCCCGCGATGGGCATATCTGTCATATGGATTATTTCTGGCCTGTCTGGCGGTCGTTCTGGGCATATAAGTTTGAGCCGATGAAAGTAACCGCTGATGGAAAGGAAATCTTCAACGACCGTGGCTTGGTTTTTGTGGGTAATATATCCCGCTACGCCTTGGGACTGAATATTTTGTGCCGGGCTGATTATAGCGACGGTTTACTGGATGTTTGCATATATAAATGCCACACCCATTCCGGGCTATTAAAGCACTCTGCCTTGACAGTGATGAAGCAGCACTGGAACAAACCCAACGTTGTTTACACTCAAGCTAAAAAAATTACGGTCACTGCTGAATCGGCGGATATCAATACTGAAATTGACGGCGACCCCGGCCCAGGTTTGCCTGTTGATATCGAAGTCATCCCACAGGCCGTGAAGGTATTAGTACCCGAAAATGCAAAACCCGCAGGCCTCAGGACACGTATAATCAGGGCCTTGAAGTAGTTGTTCATTCGAATCTTAATCAGGACCGATACGCAATGAAAACTAAAGCCTTTATTATTGGAGATGCTTCTGGCACAGGTAGCTTGAAGCCCGTAACCAAAACCGTGCCGGTTGGATTGAATGAATCCCTGTTTGTCATCGCCGGCCCCTGTGTAATCGAGGATAAGGATACGTGCGTATTAATTGCCGAGCAATTGTTGAAGATAACACAGAAACTTGGGCTCGGCCTTATTTTCAAAGCCAGTTTTGACAAGGCTAATCGAAGCAGCGTATCCAGCTTCCGCGGGCCCGGTATCGAGCAGGGCCTGAAAATTCTTTCAGCTATCCGCGAACAGTTCGATGTACCGGTACTGACCGATGTCCACGAGACACATCAGGTCGAGCGTGTAAGTCAGGCCGTTGATTGTTTACAGATACCCGCTTTTCTGTGCAGACAGACCGACCTTTTGTGCGCCTGCGCCGAAACGAAAAAACCGGTAAATGTTAAAAAAGGCCAATTCATATCGCCGGCTGAAATGAAAAACGCTGTAGAAAAAATCAGGTCCTGCAGCAATGAAAAAATTATGCTGACCGAGCGAGGAACCTTCTTTGGTTACAATCGGCTCGTTAATGATATGACCGCTATCAGTACTATGAAGGGCCTTGGCTGTCCGGTCATATTCGATGCTACACACAGCACGCAGATGCCTGGCGGACTCGGAACCACAAGCGCAGGTAATCGCCAGATGGCCCCTGTCCTTGCCCGTGCCGCTGTCGCAGCCGGCGCCAACGGTTTATTTATCGAAGTACACACCGAACCGGAAAAAGCCAAATCCGATGCCGCCTGCATAATGCCTATCGGGTGGGTCGAGGATACTTTGACAACCTGTAAAGAGATATTTGAAATTGTCCGCCAAAAATAAACCCGAACAACAAAAGCAGTATATCTTCGGGCCCGTACCGTCCCGGAGACTTGGCTTGAGCCTGGGAGTCGATATTGTTCCCTTCAAAACCTGTCCGCTTGACTGTGTGTATTGCCAACTCGGTAGAACTACAGATAAAGTTACCGTCCGCAAAGACTATACCCCCGTTGACAAAGTGGTCAACCAGCTAAAACAGCGGCTCGATAAAGGTGTCAAGGCGGATTTTGTCACAATAAGCGGTTCAGGCGAGCCTACACTCCATAATCAGCTGGGTGAACTTATAGACAAAATCAAAGCAATCACACAAATACCCATAGCTGTACTGACAAGCGCTGTATTGTTCGACGACCCCTCAGTTCGTGCCGATTGCAGCAAAGCTGATGTTGTTTTGCCCTCACTTGATGCCGCCGACCAGCAGACATTCGAGCGAATCAATCGACCATGTACGGATATCAGTATTAAAAACATCATCACAGGACTATGCAGATTCAGAGAGCAGTTCAACGGCCAGATTTGGCTTGAGGTATTCATTGTAGATGGGTTAAATACCGGCCCGGAACAGATAGCCCGCCTTCGCTCTGCAATCGAACGAATCAGGCCCGATAAAGTCCAGCTAAACACCGCGGTTCGGCCGACTGCAGATTTGGATGTTGCCAGTGTCACCCAGGAAAGACTAAGGCAAATCGCTTCAAAGTTGTCCGACAGGGCCGAAGTAGTAACGGATTTCACCGCTCCGGGCCATGATAAATACATCACTGCAACGGCCGATGACATCCTTGAAATGCTCAGACGCAGACCCTGCTCTATGGACGATATCTGCCGAGGGCTTGGCCTGCGGCCCAATGAGGTAGTAAAACACATCGATTTGCTGCGCAAAAGGGCAGTTATAGACACAGTTGAAACTGCAGGGGTAATGTTCTTCAAGTCCGTTGATTAGCCACCGACCAAGCGACCTGTTTTGCCCTGATTTTACCCATTTGACATCGGTTTTTGTAAAGCCTCAGCCCTTATTGGCCGATAAAACCTCTATAAGTTTGGCCGCCTAAACGATTTTATCAGATTTATGCGAATATCTTTTTTTCTGCTTTAGTTGACCGCCCTTAGGCCGATAAATACTCTTGGTGGTCTTTTGTTTGCTTGTGGGACACGTTAAATGGTCAAGAGACAGCGGCAACTAATGCTGAATAAGGGAACCGAGAAGTTCATCTTTCGCTATAACGCTGGACAGGAAGATGAGCTTATCGACGCTATGATTGACCAGGCCAGGGACGCCAGAACCGAGTTTGATTGGTTTGACGCGGCTGTGCTGAGTTTTAAGCTGACACAATCGCTGATATGTCAGGCGAATGAGCTCTTGCGAGCAGACGGTGACTTTGAGATTGAAAACAGTAATCTGCAAAGCTGATTGAGGAAGATTTAGTATGGAAAATAACGGCAAAGTACAGGATTTTTTGAATTATCTTAATTTCGAAAAGCATTTTTCAGAGCACACGGCCAAGTGTTACGGTGCTGACCTTAGACAGTTTACAGAATTCCTCTTAGCTAAGGACCAGGGCGGTTACGGCCGGGACGGTGACATCGGTGGCTCGCCGGGTGGTGACAACGCCACATCAGTTGCTGTCCAGACTCAGCCTAAGGTCGATAATGTGCTGCTTGCCGTGGATATAAATACTGTCCGCGGTTATCTCGCCCAGCTTAATGAGAAACAGTATTCAAAAAGCACCATTGCCCGTAAGCTGGCAACCCTGAGAAGCTTCTACAAGTTCCTTGTTAAAAGGGGTGCTGTCAGTTCTAATCCGGTAACGGCGGTCAGGACACCCAAGCAGGACAAAAAGCTGCCGCGATTCCTGGAATACGAAGAGGTCAAAAGGCTGCTTGAAGCGCCGCCTATGGATAACTGGCTCGGCGCCAGAGACAAGGCCATCATGGAGGTTCTCTACAGTACAGGTATAAGGGTCAGCGAGCTGGTTGCTTTGAACATGGACGATGTTGACTTCCTCGGTGAGGTGGTTCATGTTCGCGGCAAAGGAAAGAAAGAGCGAATTGCCCCTATCAGCTCCTCTGCTTTGCGGGTCATACAGTACTACATGGAATTCAGAAATAAGAGGTCACAAAGCAATCCGAACTTTGACCCCAAGGTACTGTTCGTCAATAAGCACGGCAGGAGACTGAGTACTCGCAGTGTGCGTCGAAAGATGGACAAATATCTCAGAATGGCCGGCCTTGACCCGGCAATCAGCCCGCACACACTGAGACACAGTTTTGCCACACACATGCTTAACAACGGCGCAGATCTCAGGAGCGTACAGGAACTGCTCGGACATCAGTCGCTGTCTACAACGCAGATATATACTCACCTGACAACGAAAAAACTCAAAGATGTGTATGATAACGCTCATCCGCGTGAAAACGAACATCCCCAGGACAGCATTGAAGAACCTTCACCACAAGAGCAAACACAACAATGGTAAGACAGGTTAGGCTTAGGTTAAATCTAAAAGGCCGCACGGTAATGGCGGCCTTTTTTTGTTAGTTGTCCTGAAGATGATTCTCGCCGATGTACTCAGGGATTAGTTGCTTGATTTCTTCTACTATTTTTCTGTGGTCCTGAGTCTGAGCTACAAAAAGCAATCTCTCGACACTGGCTTGCAGACTTTGCCGGTCAACTGGAATATTCTTCCATATCCCGATCTTTGGATGACGTGTCGGCAGCATGTTTTCCCCGCCTATCGAAAGTTCTTCAAAAAGCTTCTCGCCGGGTCTGGCGCCGGTGAACGTGATTTCAATATCTTCTTCGGGCCTGAAACCACTGAGCGTAATCAGTTCACGGGCAAGGTCAACAATTTTAACCGGTTCTCCCATATCGAGGACGAATATTTCGCCTCCTTTACCCATCGCGGCAGCCTGGAGCACAAGCTGGCTCGCTTCCGGTATTGTCATGAAGTATCGTTTCATATCCGGATGAGTGACTGTAACCGGGCCTCCATCGGCAATTTGCTTTCTGAAAATAGGTACTACCGAGCCGTTGGAATCCAGTACGTTGCCAAATCGCACGGTTACAAAATGAGTTTTACTTATTTTACCAAGCCCCTGGATGTACATTTCGGCTATTCGCTTAGATGAGCCCATCAAAGAGGTAGGATTTACTGCTTTGTCCGTGCTTATCATAACAAAGCTCGATGCATTGTATTTGTCTGCTGCATCAGCCATAACCTGTGTGCCTACGACATTGTTCTTAATAGGTTCGCCGGGGTTGGTTTCCATCAGCGGTACGTGTTTGTGTGCTGCCGCATGTATCACAACTTCAGGTTTGTATTTCTCGAAAACCTGCTCGATGCGGACCTTGTCGGTTATGTCACATATTAGTGCTTTAAGTTGAATGTTTGGAAAGCGGCTCTGCAGTTCGCGGTCGATATTAAACAGAGGATTTTCAGCCTGCTCTACGAGCAGTAATTCTTTAGGCTCAAAATTGCAAACCTGGCGGCACATTTCCGAACCGATAGAGCCGCCGGCGCCTGTTACAAGTATGACCTTGTTTCGCAGGTAATCTTCAATAAGATTCAAATCGAGCTGCACAGCTTCCCGCCCTAACAAGTCATTGATATCCACATCTCGAATTTGCGAGACACGCAAGCGGCCCGAAGCAATATCAGTGATGGAAGGAACGGTACGGAATCGAACCTTTGTGCCCTGGCAAACCTGGATGACTCGACGCAGTTGTTGATGCGTCGCGCTTGGCGTAGCTATGGCTATTTCATCGATATTACGCTCTTTACACACCCCGGGCAATTGCTCCACCGTACCCAGAACAGGTATCCCGTGTATACTGATACGTTGCTTGCTGGGGTCATCGTCTATGAAACCAATTACTTCGTACTGAGCAACAGCCATACGATGTATTTCTCGCAACAATGCTTCACCAGTATTGCCCGCTCCTATTATAAGAAAGCGTTTCAGCCTGCCGCTTTGTACAGTGCGAAATTCCTCGTAGTAAAGCCTTGTAGCCATTCTCATGGCCGCAAGTAGGAGAATTGTGCCGAACATATCCGCCATGAAAACGCCCTGGCTCAATTCCGTCAGGCTTTCCAGTTGAGGATGCCTGCGAAGCGTAGGTATATACAGAAATACAATCCAAAGGCCAAAGATTACACCTGTGCTGGCAAGTGAAGCCCTGACTATGCCGAAAAGGTCTGTAATGCCTACATATCGCCACCACCCGCGGTACTGCCCGAAAAATCCAAACACAGCAACTTTTACTACCAAAACCAGCAAGACCATGATTGGATATTGTTCAACCAGCCAGCTACGCTGAAACTGCATATTACTGGCGACAAGAAATGAGAGCATTAAAGATGCGGCGAAGGCCAAGGCATGTGCCAGAACTATCAGTGGCTTGCGATATACAAGAAGCATCGGGGGCGGCGCTGATGGATCCAGCGAACCGTTAGCTGTCTGTTTTGGACCTGTTGTGGACTTTGGCATAGCTGTTTTTGGTTATATATCCCGAGAATAAGATTTACCTAACTTGAACTCTAACAATAATTTAAGAACTTGTCAATAAGCTCTAAGAGTTAATCTAAGGTCCATCTGGCCCTGTTATTTGCCCGCTAATATCTCATATTCCAATGACACCCGGGCATACTCCTGACCAGATACTTGTGCCTGCTCCCCAGGGCCTTATTGTCCCACACCTTACTGTTCATTTCTTGCCTGGTTCGACTTCGTTTATCACCTTGATGTTCTTCTCGTCAGGCAAGGCAGATTTGGGCAGGATTGAATCCTCACAAATCTCATCAATCGGCGTATTATCAACTTTATTACGCAGCAGCGCATAGATTATCGTATTCGCCGAGAAGTAAAAGCTGACTATAAACGCCACAATAAACCCCAGGACTGCAAGTACAAAAATGTGTATGATAAACGCAGCAACCCACTCAGTACCGCCGGAAGTGGCCTCAAGTGCTGAACCCGTCAGGTTCTCGAAAGAAGGCTGAGGCCAGATTGACTCAAACTTTTGCTTCCCTTCGCCGAACAGACCTAGACCAAGTGAGAATCTGGTGGTAAGAAGTAGTAGAAATGCAAAGAAACGTACAAACATGTAACATATCGCACCGTATATTGCTGCCAGAACCGTGTAAAAAGCCATGCGCCACGGCCTGGAATATACATAGTTAAACGAGCGACTGATAGCGTCAAAACAATCCAGACCGTCATACGCCAACGCCGGAAACATAAGGTTAAATCCTGCAACAGTTCCAATCAGGACAATAGTAATCACAATCCCGGCAGCAAGAGCCAGGATAACCAGCAGCGCCACAATAATCTCACCCGCGTACGGAATATTGCCCAGAAGCCCGAGCAAAAAGACACAAAAACCAAGACAAGCCGCAATACCAATTGGGGCCAAAGGTGCGGCAAGAAAACTGACGAATTTCCTCGTACTGTAACGAAGAGCTTCGGAAATGCCCGGTTTCTCACCTCGGGCAAACTGCAGGGCTGAAATCCTGCATATTGCTCCGCCGGCAACGCAGATAACAACTAGTTCTATTGCTGCAAATATTATTGAATATACAAAATGGTATCTGAAAGCCCAACCGGCGGCCTTGAAGTAGTTCCCGACACTATCAGTTGCCGCGAGAAATCTGCGGTCAAGAACATTATCTACAGCGGCTTGAAATTGCCGGGCTGAATGTCGCCATATCGTCGAATACACGCCGGTCCGTACTCCATTGTCTTTGTTTGATTCCATGAATTCAGCCAGGGCAGAAGGGTCATGCATGTAAACATGTAACTCGGTAACCTTGCCGTCGCCACTTTTAACTACCGAGTTGGTAAGGTCAAAAATAACACCGCTCAGACCTATCAATACTACTGCCAGAAACGCGATAATCATTTTGCTTGGATGAATGGCGATGCGAAAAGTCTGAAAAAGTTTTGTAAACAATAGCTTGTCGAATAGCTGGATGTCAGTTTGCGTATCTGTCATTTCTGAATCCTTTCAAATAGACTCTTGCCTCATTTGCCCAGCACAAAGTGCATAGCTGTATCAAGTATACCTCTATTACCGGTCGTTTTGCAGCGTTTTTTTTAGACTTTTAGAGCTTTGTGGATTTCTCGGATTCTGCTGAAACTTCCTCGCTCTCACCTGTTGCGGCCGTGGGGATTCTGTAATCGGCATCGAACCAGGAACCCAAGTCGATTAACTTGCAGCGTTCGCAGCAAAAGGGGGAAAACCGGGCTGTTTTCGAGTCTTCATGACTCGCCCTCTTAACGCTTCGGTTGCAGGTGGGGCATTTGTAGGTCATCTCATAACCGGCACAAGCTACTGAAGTTCGCCGTTGGCTTCACCGTTTTCGAGCTTTGTGGCATACTCAACGGAATATCTTGCCCAGGGCTTGGCCTCGAGTCGGGTTTTGCTGATACTTTTGCCTGTCCCCTGGCATACGCCATACGTACCCTGGCCAATCCGCTCAAGTGCCTCGTCAATCTTTTTTAACAATTTCCTCTCGCCGTCCATCAGGTCAAGTGCTATCTCCTGCTGGTAAGTGTCGGTGCCGATATCCGCCATGTGGATTGGCATGGATGAGAGATCTCCTGCTGCGTCAATCCTCGATTTCTTTAGCGCTTCATCGTGTATTTCAGCGACATCGCCAATAATTTCTCTACGCTTGGCCAGAAGGATTGACTTGAAGTGCTCGATATCTTCAGTGGAAAGTTTTTTATGGTTTCCACCCGTCTTAACGCCTTTGACCTTCGACACTCTTTTGTTGTTACCAGCCACTTTCACCCTTGCCATTAATATTACCTAAAGTCACCCACTTGCCGAAACTTACATTATACCATATTTTGCTTGCAACGTTAACTGCTTCTTTGAGGCAAAACTCCTGCGAATCGCCGAACCAACGCGATGAAAGTGAACTCGCCACAAGACGACTTAAGATGTGCAATAGCAAGAGCTTAGGCATGATATTATAGGTCGTTTTGTCGTGGTTGTTCGCGGGCAGTAGAAAGATTTTTGGAATCTTTTGCGAATTCACCCAAAGGCATAAAGAATTTTCCCTTATCGACAGTTCCTTCAAACGCTCTTACTGCAAATGCCTCTTCGATTCGTTCACGGACAAAAACCTCGGAAATGTCACCGAGATGATACTTGCCGTCCGAGATAAGCAAGCCCCTCTCACAGTATTGGATTGCCAGATTGATATCGTGTGTCACCGCAACTATAGTTTTGCCGGCTTGTTTTTGAGCGTTCTTGAGTAAATCGTAGATGCCGACCTGGTGTTTGAAGTCCAGAAAGCTTGTAGGTTCATCGAGTAGCAGTATCGGGCTTTGCTGTGCTAAAGCTCGCGCAATGAACACTCGCTGCCTTTCACCTCCGCTGAGCTGGCGTATTGGCCGTGACGCAAACCGACTGGTGTCGGTTAGGTCCATTGCCTCGGCTATTATTTCCTTGTCACTTTCCGATTCAAAACCGAGCCCTGATATATACGCCGTCCGGGCCATAGCCACTACTTCGGCCACCGTAAAGTCAAACACCGGGACAAATTCCTGTCGTACCACTGCCACCTTACGCGCCAGGGCCTTGACCGAATATGAGTGTATGTCCACCCCGTCAATCCGTATCTTTCCACGTTGTGGTCGAAGAAGACCGCATATAAGGTTCAGCAGGGTACTTTTGCCGGCACCGTTGGCCCCTGCGACAGCGAGAAAATCTCCGGCCTCGACTGCAAAAGTCATATCCTTCAGGATGCTCTGCTGCCCGTAGGAAAAACTCAGATTTTCAATCTCAATCGGATGGCTCATTTTCCCATACCGACCTTTCTGCTGTACCTGGCCAGCAATATCAGGAAAAACGGCCCCCCGGCAATCGCTGTAATTACGCCCACCGGCTGCTCGCCCATCGGGAATATCGAGCGGGCTATCGTATCGGCGACGACCAGGAAAATCGCACCGACTAACGCGCTGACTGGCAGCAGTTGCCGATGGTCCGGCCCGATGACAATACGAACTCCATGCGGCACAATCAGACCCACAAATCCTATCAGGCCTGTCAGACTCACAGCCACAGCAGTAATAAATGCTGAAGCAGCAAAACCGATCAACCTTACCATCCCTGCGTTTACTCCGAGCGACTTGGCTTCGACATGACCCAGCGTAAGGACGTTGAGTTTTTGAGATATATAGAAAGTTACCCCGATGCCGACGAGGATGGATATAGAGCTTATTAATAGAATGAATGTACCTTCATCCTTGAAGTTGCCCATCAGCCAAAACGCAATAGTCCTTATCTCCTGGTCCTTTGCAATTGAAGTAAGGAACATGATGACCGCTGAAAAGAAAGCATTCACGACCACACCCCCAAGCAGCAGTGACGTCACCTTAGTTGAACCGGCAAAGCGACCGATAAACCAGACTAACCAAACTGTGACCAACGCCCCGACGAAAGCGAACAGGCTTATGCTTGTCCCTGCCCACAAAGAAAAGCTCGCACCACACATGATAGCAACGACAACCCCCAGCGCCGCTCCGCTGGAAATTCCGAGGATGTAAGGGTCAGCTAATGGATTACGAAGAATCGCCTGCAAAGTGACCCCCGCACAAGCCAGCGCCGCACCTACCATAGCCGCAAGAATGATACGAGGCAGCCTGATTTGAAAAAGTATTTTGTAGTCAATACTCTTATCGGTATCAGCGCCGATATCAGAAACAGCCTTGGAAAAGGAAATCTTTTGCGGTCCGATGAGTGAACAAACAGTCGAAATGACCACCAGCAGGGCGACACATATCGCCACTTTCAGGAACAGCTCTTTGGCGGTTAGATATTGGCTCAATTCTCTTCTCCCGTCCCGAGGCTTATATACTCATCGTGCAGCAAACCTGCTATCAATTCCAGCCCCTCCCCAATCCGGGGGCCTAACCGCAGTACGGTATCGGAGTCGATTACATATATCCTTTTATCGTGTACTGCCGGTATTTCAGGGTACTTACCCCAGAATCTTTCTGCGAGCTGCTGCTGTTTTGGCAGGTCTTCTTTTGACATAGCCGACTGTATTATCACTTCCGCGCCGCACGTCAAGAGGCTTTCTGACCCGATCTGTGGATACTGTTGCGGCGTCGGCCCGACAACATTCTGACCGCCTGCCAGTTCAATCAATTCATGCATGTACGTCCGCGTTCCCACCGCTCGTATTGGCTTGGTTTGAAGCACCCAGAGCACCTTGGTCTTAGGATAATCCCGGCATTGCTCATTTATAGCTTGAAGTTTTGATTCAATTCTCGCAGAAAGCTTCTGGGCAGCTTCTTCTGTACCGGTTGCCTTGCCGATTTCTCTTATCACAGGATTAAGCTGCCCCATTTCCTCAAGCCGGAATGTCAGAACAGTATAGTCCAGTCGTTCAAGAGTGTTGGCAATTCCCTGTTGCTGGCTGAACCAAAGTGTAATCACCAGGTCCGGATTACATGCCACTATTGATTCGACGCTGGGCTTAAAAAAGGAACCTACCTTCTGCAGCTTTTGTGTCTGGGGCGGATAATCACTATCTTCAGAAATTGCCACAATCCTCTCACCTAAGCCGAGTTCAAAGAGTATTTCCGTTATATTCGGTGACAGCGAGACTATACGCTCCGGCTTGCCCTGGTCAGTTGGTTCTTCTGTTACCGTACGCTCGACGGAAAAGCGAAGATATATCCCGGCCGCGATTACCACCGCGACAAGAATCAGGATAACCGTAAACAAACCGCTTTTAGTTTTATTTCTGTTCACTGTCATGTTCTCTTGAATTGTTTTTCCAAATCCGCAATAGAGAATCTAAGAACAGTAGGGCGGCCGTGGGCGCATCGGCTCGAAAGCTCGCACCGCTGCCGGTCACCAAGCAATTGCTCAATTTCGGCCGCTGTTAGTTTCATTCCCGCTTTAATAGCTCCTCTGCATGCTGCCATATTTATCACTTCATCGAGCAAAGTTTCGGCATCGAACTGCCCAGCCTTGTCCGCGAGTAAATCGAGCAGGTCGCGCACAAAGTCAATCGGTTTTGCGCCGCCAAGTAAAATCGGAAATGACTGCACCGCAACTGTCTTGGGCCCGAACGGAACGACCTCCAGGCCGAGTTTCGCAAGAATCTCGGCCTGTTCCTTCACCGCCTGCTGTTGTTCCGCGGTTACCTCAAAACTCTCCGGCAAAAGCAGTTTTTGCGACTGCAGACTTTCGGATGTTATCCGCTGTTTGATTTGATTATAAAGTATTCGCTCATGCAGTGCATGCTGGTCGAGTATCTCAAAACCTTCGCCAGTCTGTGAAACTATGTAGCTGTCGTGGATTTGAAGAAAACGCTGTTGGGGCAACTGCATCTGTTCCGGCCGCAAAGCTTCGTAAGAAGCGCTTGTTCCCTTCGAGTCTTGCTTCAGTGACGATGAAGTCCCTGCCTGCAAATCACGAAACGCAAAACGATTCTGACTTTCGACGGGGCGGTGCTTCCTGAAAAACTCATCCATCGCCTGGCGAATATTAGCTGGATGGTCTTGCTGACCA